>ENA-UONQ01000057-UONQ01000057.1-human-gut-metagenome-genome-assembly--contig:-CS26-NODE-57-length-149380-cov-10.035614_pt1 | contig 149380 bp, 131 predicted proteins | sample MGYA00242460_ERZ724007 | MGnify/ENA metagenome assembly ERZ724007
TTGCGCGACCCGCCGCAGGCGGAGAATCCTGCTTCGCAGGATTCTTTTTTATACCTGCCATTACGTCCCAGGCTCTGCGATACGGCTGACCGCCACATAAATGTTTGAAATCTGATACCAGGTCGGATAATCCACGATTCCGGTTGCCGGGAGATTGAAGATACGCTGAAAAGCCCGCACCTGTGCAGCGGTCTGGGAACCGAAGATACCGTCGGCAGAGGTTTTCGGGATAGCAGGGTAGTTCTGTGCAATGCGGTTTAACTGCTCCTGTATCTGTCGAACCTTTGTGCCGGATGCACCGATTGTCAGGTCATAGCCAGGCCAGGAGGATGGGACGCCGCTGATGGCCTGGGCTGCGTTGATATACATGTCGTTGCCGTAATAGTAGCGGATGATCTCAATTGCGCTGTAGCCCTGATCACCGAGATATTTGGAACCCCACTGGGAGAGACCCTGACAGCTGACGCGATTTCCGTCGCAATAGCTGGTAAAGATCGGCTGCCGCACGCCGGGGCGGGAGAGATAATTTGCAAAAATGGAGTCCACGAGGCGGTCGATGTTGCTGTAGATATTTCTGCCGTAGATGAATTTCTGGTCGTAGGCGGTGGAAGAGGTGATGGTAAAGGAATAGCCCTTTGCACGATACCATTCTGTGTATACACGATTCAGGGTAAAGGACTGAATGACGAGGATGTTGGCGTAGATAGTGCTCTCCGGCCAGGTTGCATAGATTTCGGAAGAAGCGACGTTTTTGATATAGTCTTTATAGCGGACATAGTAGTTTGGAGCGCTGGAATCGTCGGGAAGACCGTCGTGGACGATGATATATTCCGGGATGACGACGCGGCTTAAGACGATTTCTCCGGTTTCAGCTTCGGTTTTGATCTCAGCTTCCGGGATTTTGGCAGGATATTCACCGTAAAGCGTGTGATCCGGGATGAAAATGTCCTGTTCTTCGGGAGTGTCGGAAACTGCGGTGGGTGTCATGGAAACCGGAAGAATGCTGGATTCGTCCGGCAGAATTTCAGCGCCGTTGATACGGACGGGCTCGTAACCGTCCGCTTGTACTTCGATTATATAATCGGTGTATGGTCGCGGATTGGAAGGACTCTGGGAATAGGCGGGATCGGGCGCAGGCAGCAGGACGGACGTTGTCTGTCCGGATTCATCGGTAGTAAGAGTTTCAAGAATCTGTTCCGGGGAAGCACTGTCGGAGATCGTAACAGTAGCGCCCACAACCGGGAAAAAACCGACAGAAGAAGTTACGCAGATCATCAGGGAGCCGGGATAACCGGTTTCTTCTGCTGCAGCACAGGAAAGCTGTGGCATAAAAGTACCTCTCATATCCAGAATATGTGATAATAAGATATGCCGGAGATAGAAAAAATGATACGATGGTCTGCTCTAAACGTCAGCCGCCGAAAACCTGCCAGCAGCGCTGCGATCGACATATATCGAACGCTGGTTGCAACGGACTCTGATCAAAGCCCGTGCCGAACACCAGCCAAAGCCGAAAGCTGCGCAAACGAAAAAAACAGCGCCCGTCGGTTATACGATAACCTGGCGGGCGTTGTTTTTTCCGGATAACCGGATCTTTTACAAAGCGTACAGTTGATTCGTTTAATCAAGATTCAGACAACGTTTCATTACATAGTTGCAGATCAAGAAAGCAGGAATGCATAGAACCAGATTTGCGAACAGGGAAATCAGCATAATTAGCCAGTAAATGGAGGCAAAATCAGCCATCGGATTCGCAGAAGTCGATTGAAGGATGAACACGCCTGCGGTCGTAGGCGTAGTCAGAAGCATCATAGCGGTCGAAAGGATGGTGCTCAGCCCGAGATAACACAGGATGGATGCGAGCACCTTGTGGCTGGAAAACAGCTGTCCCAAAGAGATCGAGGCATAGATGGTAAGCAGGGAAAAGACAGAGCTGATGATCATCACGGGAATTGCCAGAAAAAGTATGGATGGAACAGTGAAAATCGTGTGGTACGACTGGAACATCGTCCGAAGCTCCAACAGATCTTCCGGAGAAAAATATGCCATTGTGGGCAGGGCAATCAAGGTGATCAAGGTAATTGCGCCAACCAACAACAAATCGATCAGATAAAACCAGATGGTTCCGATGGTCAGCTTGGAGACAATCAGCATCCAGGGCTTGACAGGGAGCGTGTGCATCAGATAGCCCTCGTCGGTATAGAGATTTTTATAAAAACGGATAGCAAAATAGATTGTCAGGATCATGGAAAGACCGCTGAGAATCAGGATGCATGCGATGTAAAGTACAAAGTTTCGCACATTGAGATCTATGTCGGCGGTAGCTTGGTCAGCAACGGAGAAGTATACGAGGCTGGCGGCGGAAAGCAGTACCGTGATAGTGAGCAGAAGGGCAGGAACTTTAAACGTATCTTTCCATTCATGAGAAATCAGTTTCGTGAGCATGAGAATACCTCCCGGAAATAAGAGTCTACGGACTGATGGCGGGTGTCCCGGATCTTCTCCACGCTGGAAGAGAGAATGATCTGTCCGTCTTTCAGGAAAATAACATCGTCCAGAAGCTGCTCGACGTCCGCAATCAAGTGTGTGGAGAGCAGAATTGACGCATCCTCGCTGTAATCCTGGATAATGGTCTTTAAAATGTAATCACGCGCGGCGGGATCGACGCCGGCGATCGGCTCGTCCAGAATATAGACCCTGGCGCGGCGGCTCATGACCATGATCAGCTGCACCTTTTCACGGGTTCCCTTCGAGAGCGTCTTTAAGGGGCTGGACGGATCGATGTCGAGCTTTTGCAACATTTCCTCCGCCTTTGCAGCGTCAAAGTCTGTATAAAAATCCCTGAAAAAAGAGAGCAGTCCCTTTACCCGGACAGTATCGGGCAGATAGGTGCGCTCCGGCAGATACGAAACGATCGCCTTGGTTTCGGGACCGGGAGCCTGGCCGCAGATGAAAATTTGTCCGGACGAGGGTACCAAAAGTCCGTTGATGAGTTTGATCAGTGTGGATTTGCCGCTGCCGTTGGAGCCTAAAAGCCCGACCATCCTGCCGGGAGCGATTTCGAGGCTGATATGGTCAAGCGCTGTTTTTTTGCCGAAGCGCTTGCTGACGTCCTGCAGGCGGAGCAGGGTATCGGATGTCTGTGTCATGAAATTTCCTGCTACTAAAAACATATACAAATGTATATGCTAGATGATTCGCTACAATCTCACAATTTGTAGTTACTGCTTCATCGTGTATGCTTTGGTGGTCGCAAGTGACACACTACTCACAAGTTCTTGTACACTCCACAGTCGTAAATTCCCGACTAAGCCATCGGTACATACCTATAAATTCTTTTTTTATTGATTAGATATAGGTTCATCTAAATAGCTTTTCCTTTCTAAAATTTTGATTTTTTTGCCATTTGGTTTTCATGGACTTCTACCATTACTCAATCATTACCATCAAGGTTCTACCCTATAGTTAGCAAGACTGTTTCAACTTGCACTGGCTTATCTTTCCTATGATTTCAGTGGTTTTAAGTTACCAACTAATACTATGGATTTTAAGTATCTTTGAGTATGTTTACTCACGTTTGATAATATATTTAATTACTTAAATTTCCTCCTTTTTGGCCAAAAGCAGCCGGATACTATCGTCTTTCTGATAGCCGAGAAGCTGCATCCGCGTCAGAAACTGACTGATCTGAAGCTCTGCCAGCTCACTGCGCACCTGTTCAATCAAAGCAGTATCTTCGGTGACCGTCCGCCCACTGGTGCGACGCGTGACAATCAGACCGGTACGTTCCAGCTCGGTGAAGGCTTTCTGCATGGTGTTCGGATTGACGCTTGCCTGTGCAGCGAGGTCGCGGACACTGGGAAGCCGGGAGCCGGGCGGATAGAATCCGGATACGATTTCATGCTTGAGCCGGTCAACAATCTGGGCGTAAATAGGTCTGTCTGAATCAAGTTCCCATGGCATGTGAACACCTCCTTGCTTGTATGATTGATTTAATACAATAATACTTAAGCAGAACGCATTTGTCAATCCCTTGCGCGATATTCGGAAATAGGGTAATATAAAAGGTAAGACTATTGGAAATGACCGCCTGATCGGGAGCGTCCCGGCAGGCAAAAATGTGCAGAAAGGGGAACGCAAGTGAGAAGACTGGAAGAGCAGATTCTGACAGAAAAATACCGCAGAATAGAAGGAAAGCTGACGTTTTCTGTCCGGCTGGCAGAGCTGTCTGTTGCGCCGGGGGAAGCTGCAGAGGGCGCGTTTACCATTTTTGCATCACAGGAAGAAATCCCGGCACAGGGTTATGTCCTGACAAAGGATGAGCGGATGGAGTGTAAAACGGAGTGGTTCAACGGCGTGCAGGAGAAAATCGTGTACCGATTTTGTGCAGACGGGCTGCAGGAGGGCGACAGCCTGCAGGGACAGTTCCTGATCGTATCGGACTACGGGGAATACACGTTGCCGTGGAAGGTGACGGTGCGCAGAGAGGCGGCAGCAGGAATTGCAGGAAAAGTCTCGACGCTTGCCGGATTTACAGAGCTTGCGCGCACGGACTGGAAAACGGCGGTACAGTTTTTTTACAGCAAACCGTTTGCAGAAATCTGTAAAAAAGAAGGCGAAAAGACCTGGCTTTTGTACCGGGGGCTGTCCGCCGGATACTATAACAGCTCCAACGTCGAGACATTTCTGGAAGAAAATGGCTGCAAGCAGGCACTGACCTTTACTGCTGCCAAACCGGAAATTCAGGTCAAAGATGTACAGGAAACGGTACGGGAAGAGCTGCAGATTTTAAAAAATGGCTGGGGACCGGTCAGCCTGAAGGTACAGACAGAGGACGATTTTTTGTTTCTGGAAAAAAACAGAATCGGGGAGGATGACTTTTTAGGCAATCTCTGTCGCCTGCCGGTTTATATATCGGAAGAAAAGCTCCATGACGGGAAAAATTTCGGGACGGTGACGGTTTCGTGGAGCCGGGGCAGCTTTTTGGTCGGTGTCACAGCGACCCGCCGGAAAACGGGACTGTCTGCGGAAACCGAAAAAAAAAGCCGCCAGAAAAAATATACGATCCGTCTGACAGAGCTTTATTTAAAGCTGCGCGCAAAGCAGATCGACCTGGCAGACTGGCAGGAAAAGGTGCGGGAATGTGTGGAAGAACTGGCTGTCCTGGATCGGAAAAGTATCGTGCCAAAGCTTTTTTCCGCACAGCTGTTATTGACGGAAAACAAAACAGAAGAGGCCGGCTGGATGTTAAAGCAGCTACGCCCGATGCTGGAGGGAGAAAGCCCGGCGGTCGTCAGCTATTATCTGTATCTGACGACACTATACGATAAGCGCGAGGAATATGTGAAGCGTGCCGCCGCACGGGTGGAGGAAATTTATACCCGTTACCCGGAAGAATGGCGGATTGCGTGGCTGATGCTGTTTTTATCCCATGAGATCAACCGGAGCACCTACCGGAAGTGGCAGTTTTTGCAGGAACAGTTCCAGAAAGGCTGCGTAAGCCCGCTGTTGTATCAGGAAGCGGTGCTTTTGCTGAACGCAGATCCGGCGCTTTTGACGGGGCTAGACCCGATTGTGCGCAGGGTTTTAGTTTATGGCGCACGGAAAGGGCTTTTGAATGAAAATCTTTGCGGACAGGCTGCAGAGCTTGCCTGCCGGGAAAAATATTTCGAGCCGGTTTTGTTTGAAATTCTGGAACGCAGCTGGGAAAAAACGCAGTCCACAGCTATTTTGCAGGCGATCTGTTCGTTATTGATCAAAGGGAACAAATGCGAGCAAAAGTGGCATGTCTGGTATGAAAGAGGTGTGGAAAACAAGCTGCGCGTCACGCGTCTGTATGAATATTATCTGTTGAGCACCGATCTGTCGCGGGATATTGAGCCGCCCAAAAGCGTGCTGCTGTATTTTGCCTACCAGTGCAACCTGGACTGGGAATATGCGGCGTGGCTGTATTCGTGCGTGGAGCGATGCAAGACAAAGGACCCGGAGCTTTACATCACCTACAAGCCGGAGATGGACCATTTTCTGCTGGACTGTCTGAATAAGGGAAGAATCAACCGGCATCTGTCTTGGCTGTACAGGGAAAATTTGCCGGCGTTGGCGCTTGACAAAACGCAGGGGGAGACGATTACTTCACTGCTCGGAAGCACTGAAGTTGTATTGAACCGCAAGGAGTGCCGCAAGCTGATCGTCGTTCATCGCAGACTGAAAGGCGAAGAGACTTACTGGCTGCAGGATGGAAAAGCCTGCGTGTCCGTTTACGATCCGGAGGATTTGCTTTTTACAGAAGACGAAGAGCAGAACCGCTGTCTGGTGACTGTTGACAGGAAAGAGCTGCTTTCGTTTCAGAATGCGGTTTCTGCCTGGGGAATGGAAGCACTGCGGGAATGGGGCACAGAGAGCATTGCGTTTTTATTGGAAGCGGAAAAAAGAAAGCTTTCGGAACTCGATCAGATCGCCGTCTGGACGAAGCTTTGTACAAACAGACAGCTGGAGGATGTTTACGGGCAGGAGCTTCGCTGCCGGCTGGCGGTGTGGCTGTCCGAACAGGAGAAAAATAAGGAGCTGAACGCCTTTTTGCGGACAGTGTCCAAAGAGCAGATTGCGGAAAAGGACAGGCTCTGCATGGCGCGACTGATGATTCTGCACGGTTTTTATGACAAAGCATATGAGTGGCTTGCCGGTCAATGCTTTTGCAAACTTGAGCCGGCGGAGCTGATGCGCCTTTGCAGCAGACTTCTGGCAAAAGAAAGCCATCTCGAAGAAAAGCGCCTGATGCTTCTGTGTGCGCAGGCTGCGCTGAACGGAAAATATGACGATCGGATTTTACAGTATCTGGCGGATGCTTACGAGGGAAGCTGCAGCGAGCTGGAAGTGCTATTGCAGGCGGCAAAAAATTTTGAAATCGACATCTGGAAAATCAACAGGAAGCTGCTGGTTCAGCTATTGTTTACCGGGCAGGATGTGACGGAGCGGATGGATCTTTTGCGGGATTATATCAGTGCGGGCGGCAGTCCGGAGCTGGAAGAGGCATTTTTGTACCGCTGCGCCTATGCAAATGTGATTTTAAAGCAACCGATCCACCGATATATGGTGCAGATGATTTTGCGGCTCTGCAGATGGGGTGCAAAGGTAAGCAGGCTGTGCAAAATTGCGGCGCTGCAGTATTACGCCAAAAACAAAGGCCTGTTAGAGGAAAAAAACCGCGGTCAGGTGGCTAAAATTGTCAGGGAGTTATTTGAAGAAAACTGCCTGCTTCCGGTGCTGCAGCAGTTTGCAGACCTTGTGCCGGAGGTTTGGGAGATTCTGGACAAAACCTTTGTCGTATATGAGGGAGAACCCGAAAAGCAGCTGGTTTTGAACTATCGGAGAGTGGAAGGGGAACTGGCGGAAGCGCAGTATCATGAAAGGGAGCTTCCATGCGTCTGCGACGGCATTTATGCGGCGGGATTTATTCTGTTTCCGGGAGAGCGGCTGCAGTATTATATCACAGTGTCCGAAAGGCCGGAGAAAATTTTGGAAAATGGCATGTTGCTTGCGCAGGAGGAAGCCGCAGAGGCAATGCAGGGCAGGTACGCATGGCTTTATGAAATGGCACAGGCACAGCTTTTGCAGGAGGATTTATCGGCGCAGAAGGAGCGGACGCAAAACTACCTGTATACCGCGTTTTGTGCAAAACGGCTGTTTGGAATGCTGAAATAGGGAGAAGGAGATATGTTTTTAGAACACAGGGAAAAAGAAGAAAACAAACGGCAGGAAACGGCTGGCTATGATCTGACGGATGCATATGCGCAAATCAGCTATTGTCTGCCGGGAGAACCCTGTCCAAAGACGATCAGCCTGCAGGCGGATCAGGAGCAGTATCTGATTCCGGCGCTGCTGGGACGGTATACCGATCAAGATCTTTGGGTGTACGGACCGAAAGCGCAGGCAGCGGCAGCGACTGGAGAGGTTTTTCTCGCTGACGGACTGCTGACGAAGGCAGCACACCAGGAAATGGTGGAGGTAGGCGGACAGAACTATAGTTCGATTGCACTGCTTTCCCTGTTTTTAAAACGGACGATGTCGCTGCTTGCACCGATCGTGCGCCCGGAACGCCTGCAGGCGCTCGTCTTTTCTGTACCGGAGGTGTCTGTACCCGTATTGTCAGCAGTGACGGATGCGGTCGGCATGCTCGGTCTGAAAAATGCGAGTCTGTTTCTGATCGGACGCGCGGAGAGTTTTTTCTATTATAATATCTGCCAACCCGAAGAGCTCTGGAAACAGGACGTGCTTCTGTGTGATTTTTCCGGCACGTTTCTGCATACGCTTCTGTTTACGGCAAACCGGAAAACATCTCCGGTCGCCTGTTTTGTGGAGGAAGCGGACTGGAAGGAAGTGGCGGCAGGCAGAAAAGATCTGGATCAGCGCTTTTTAGAGACAATGAAAGCGGTGATCGGCGATAGAAATATTAGCTGTGTCTACCTGATTGGCGAAGGCTTTTTGGGAGAATGGTATCAGGAATCGCTGCGGTTTCTGTGCCAGGAACGCCGGGTGTTTCTGGGCAACAACCTTTACAGCAAGGGAGCTTGTTATGCGGCGCGCCAGCGTATGATGCCCGGCAGCGTTTCCGAAGGGTATGTGTTCCTGGGAAAAGACATGTTAAAGGCAAACATCAGTCTGTATGTGGAAAAGCGCGGGCAGGACAGCTGCCATCCGCTTCTGGATGCCGGGACGAACTGGTACGATGCAAAGGCGGAGATCGACTTCTTACTGGAAGAGGAGAACCGCTTTTCGCTGCGGATTACACCGCTAAACGGCGGCGAGATCCGGGATGTGGAGATCGCGCTGACCGGACTTCCACAGCGTCCGGCGCGCACGACGCGTATCCACCTGCAGATCGACATGACGGATCTGACGACGCTGCGCCTGAACATGGAAGATTTCGGCTTCGGAGAGTTCTTCCCGGCGACGCACCAGTTCTGGGAGAAGACGATTTCGATCGGGGAGAAGGAAAAGGAGGCAGCTCCGGCGGCGGGGACGACGGCATTTGCAGCAGGTAATAGCAGTGTATCAGCATCGGAGCCTGTTGTAGGCAACGGCGGTGCGGTTCTGGCGGCAGAGCAGGACGCAACGGCGTGCGGAATAGACGACAATGTCACCAGCGCTGTGGAATCCGCAGCTATGCAGCCTTCTGTGTCAGAATAATTGACGAAAATTTAGAGGAAAATCATGGGACGTGTATATCTGTGCCTGGGGCAGAACGCAGAATTGCCCTACTATTTTGAAAAAGCAAAAGTACATATCTGGAATATCGAAGAACTGTGCTATTTTATTCGGGAAAACGCATGGATAATGGAGCCGGAGCTGCTGACAAAAGAGCTGATTGACTGGGTTGCGCAGCAGTGCGGTTTGCCAAAGCTTGCGGTGCTGTTAAATGACAGCCTGAAAGAAGAGGACTGTGTGACGGCGTTTGCGGCATGTTTGTTTTCGTATACCGGATACTGTCCGCAGGAGCAGGCGCTGCAGGTGCAGAAAATCCTGCAGACGAATGCGGGAAACAACGAAACCGACCGGGCGAAGGCACGGGGGGATTATTTCCTCGAATCCGGAAAATATTTCCGCGCGCTGCAGGAATATGAGCCGCTGATGAAACAGCTGACCGGCGCAAAGCCGGAGATCGTCGGGAGTGTGTATCATAATGTGGGCTGCGCTTATGCAGGTCTGTTTTTGTTCGATCGGGCGGCTGCCGCGTATGAAAAAGCGTGGAAGCTTCTGCGGGATAAAAGAAGCGCGGCCGGATTTCTGGCGGCAAAACGGATGGGACTGTCTGAGCAGGAATATGTGGATTTTCTGGCGAAAAATCCAGAGCTGTACCAGATTTCGCTTCTGGTGGAGGAACAGCTAAAGGACTGCAGGCAGAAATGGCAGGGTACGCCAGGACAGGCCTTTTGTGCGTCCATGGAGGGAGCTTTGCAAAATGGTTCCGGAGATATTTGCCAAAAGCAACTGGCAGATAAAATCAAAGAGCTGGAAAAAGAATACCGGGAAGCGGTTTCGTGATACCGGAGTTGTTATCGTAAGATGAGGCAGCCACACGTCAGTGCAGCTGCCTCATCTTTTCTGTAAAAGGAACATAAAAATTCCTGGCGGCTTGTATTTACAGCTTATGAAAAGCCGGTACCCGTTTCTCAAACGTGCAGTAATAAGAGAATCCGCACGCTTTCAGCACGTCAGCTGCGTGGTCGAAATGGCGTCCAATATCCTCCGGGCGGTGTGCATCGGAGCCGACTGTGATGATCTCACCGCCTTTTTTGCGGTACTGACGGATGAATTCAGCGCAGGGATGCTGCTCCTTTAAGCCTTTATCCAGACCGGCGGTGTTGATTTCGATACCTTTGCCGTTGGCGATCAGCGTTTCAATGATGGGGTCAAAAATATCTGCATACTGCCCATAGCAGTAGTTTAAATCCTTTGTTTTGCTGTAACGGATCACATAGTCGATATGTCCGTAAATATCGAAATTGGTAAAGGAGCGGATGGATGTCAGGATTTCATTAAAGTAGGCGCGGTAGCCCTCCTCAGTTGTGATTCCTTCATAATAAGAGGGAAAAGCAGGATCCTGATGCTGTACGACATGGGTGGAGCCGATGATAAAGTCAAAATCATAGGATCTTGCGTAGTCGGAAATTTCTTTGAGGTAATCTGGTTGGAGTCCCAGTTCAACGCCGAATTTAATATTAATCTGTTCCCCGAATTTCTCCCTGGCGCGGAGCAGATCATAGAGATAGGAATCGGTATTTAATAAAAACATGTCTTCGGGACACTCTTCGGAAGCAGGATAGTGCAGGTCCATATGCTCGGTAAAGCATATTTCCTGATAACCGAGTGCGATGGCGCGCGCTGCCATGTCCTGCATGGGCGCTCTGGAGTCTCCGGAAAAGCTGGAGTGCATATGATAGTCTGCTAAAATTGGCATGAAAAACTCCTCCTGTTGGTGTTTGTTGATTTTTCATTCCAAAGTATAGCATAAAAACGACGTATGTTTCCAATATTTTTAATTTTACATCTTGATATTTTGAAACAAATTAGGTAGAATAATTGTGCTGATAAAATTTTGTCAAGCATACTGCCCTTTGATCGGACAGCTTGTCTGACAAAAGAATTTCAAAACATTTTTAGGAGGAAACTAAAATGGCAGTAAAAGTAGCAATTAATGGTTTTGGCCGTATCGGTCGTCTGGCTTTCAGACAGATGTTTGGCGCAGAAGGATTTGAGATCGTTGCAATCAACGACCTGACATCTCCCAAGATGCTGGCTCACTTACTGAAATATGATTCCACTCAGGGCAGATATGCACTGGCTGATAAGGTTGAAGCAGGCGAAGATTCCATCATCGTTGATGGCAAAGAGATCAAGATCTACGCTAAGGCTAACGCAGCAGAGCTTCCTTGGGGCGAAATCGGTGTTGACGTAGTTCTGGAGTGCACCGGCTTCTACACCTCTAAGGCTAAGGCTCAGGCTCATATCGATGCAGGCGCTAAGCACGTTGTTATTTCTGCTCCTGCAGGCAACGATCTGCCTACCATCGTTTACAATGTAAACCATGAGTCCCTTACCAACGAAGATACCATCATCTCCGCTGCATCCTGCACAACCAACTGTCTGGCACCTATGGCTAAGGCTCTGAACGACAACTTCCCGATCCAGTCTGGTATCATGTGCACCATCCACGCTTACACTGGCGATCAGATGACTCTGGATGGCCCTCAGAGAAAAGGCGATCTGAGAAGATCCCGTGCAGCAGCTGTTAACATCGTTCCTAACAGCACTGGCGCAGCTAAGGCAATCGGCCTGGTTATCCCTGAACTGAACGGCAAGCTGATCGGTTCCGCTCAGCGTGTACCTACCCCTACAGGTTCTACCACCATTCTGACTGCAGTTGTTAAGGGCAACCCTACAAAGGAAGCAATCAACGACGCTATGAAGGCTGCTTCTAATGAGTCCTTCGGTTACAACACCGATGAGATCGTATCCAGCGATATCGTTGGCATGAGATATGGTTCTCTGTTCGATGCAACTCAGACCATGGTTCTGCCTATCAACGACGAGCTGTCTGAAGTACAGGTTGTTTCCTGGTACGACAACGAGAACTCCTACACCAGCCAGATGGTTCGTACCATCAAGCACTTCGGCAAACTGCTGAACGCTTAATTGGCGTTAGGCTTTTTCGTATAAGACAAAGGCCATTGGAGGTCCGGTCTGAGAAGGACCGGGCCTCTTTTCATCGTATCGGAAACTTTGTTTCCATACGATAACAGTTAAAATTTCAGGAGGTTCCTATCATGGGCTTAAACAAGAAAACCGTTGATGACATCAACGTAAAAGGCAAAAGAGTTCTGGTAAGATGCGACTTTAACGTTCCGTTAAAGGATGGCGTGATCACAGATGAAACTCGTATCGTTGCAGCGCTTCCTACAATCAAGAAGCTGATCAACGATGGCGGCAAGGTTATTCTTTGCTCTCATCTGGGCAAAGTAAAGAACGGCCCCAACGAAGGCGAGTCTTTAGCTCCTGTAGCAGTAAGACTGTCCGAGAAGCTGGGCAAAGAGGTAAAATTCGTTGCTGATTACAATGTAACCGGCGAAGCAGCTACCAAGGCTGTTGCTGAAATGAAAGACGGCGATGTTGTTCTGCTGCAGAATACCCGTTTCCGTGGCAAAGAAGAGACCAAGAACGGCGAAGAGTTCAGCAAAGAGCTGGCTGATCTGGCTGATGATTATGTATGCGATGCATTCGGTTCTTCTCACAGAGCACATGCATCTGTTGCAGGCGTTACCAAGTTCATCACCGAAAAAGGCGGCTCCAATGTTGTTGGTTATCTGATGCAGAAAGAAATCAACTTCCTGGGCAATGCAGTTGAGAACCCGGTTAGACCTTTCGTAGCGATTCTGGGCGGCGCTAAGGTTGCAGATAAGTTAAACGTTATCTCCAACCTGCTGGAGAAGTGCGACACTCTGATCATCGGCGGCGGTATGGCATTTACTTTCTTAAAGGCTCAGGGTCTTGAGATCGGTAAGTCTCTGGTTGACGAAGAGAAGATCGACTACTGTAAGGAAATGATGGCTAAGGCTGAGAAGCTGGGCAAGAAGCTGATTCTGCCTGTAGACGCAGCTGTAGCTGACGCTTTCCCGAACCCGATCGATGCTGAGATCCCGGTTGACTATGTTGATGTTGAGAATATCCCTGCTGACAAGATCGGCCTGGATATCGGACCGAAATCTGCAGAACTGTTCGCAGAGGCTGCTAAGACAGCTAAGACTGTTGTTTGGAACGGACCTATGGGTGTATTCGAGAACCCTGTTCTGGCAAAAGGTACTATCGCTGTAGCGAAAGCTCTGGCTGAAACAGATGCTACCACCATCATCGGCGGCGGTGACTCCGCAGCAGCTGTAAACCAGCTTGGTTTCGCTGACAAGATGAGCCACATCTCCACCGGCGGCGGCGCTTCCCTGGAATTCCTGGAAGGCAAAGAGCTTCCTGGCGTAGCAGCAGCAGACGACAAAGAGTGAACAAAGGAGACCAATTTATCATGGCAAGAAGAAAGATCGTAGCCGGCAACTGGAAGATGAATATGACTCCCAGCCAGGCTGTAGAACTGTGCAATACCTTAAAAGACCTTGTAAAATCTGACGATGTAGACGTAGTTTACTGCGTACCTGCAATCGACATCGTACCTGTAGTAGAAGCTGTAAAAGGCACAAACGTTGAAGTTGGTGCTGAGAACATGTACTTCGAAGAAAAGGGTGCTTACACCGGAGAAATCTCTGCAGATATGCTGCTGGATGCTGGCGTAAAATACGTTATCATCGGTCATTCCGAGAGACGTGACTACTTCAAAGAGTGTGACTGCCTGCTGAACAAGAAGGTGAAGAAGGCTCTGGAAAAAGGTCTGATCCCGATCCTTTGCTGCGGCGAGACTCTGGAGCAGAGAGAAATGGGCGTTACCATGGACTGGATCCGTCTGCAGATCAAATCTGATCTGGCTGACGTTACCGCAGATCAGGTTAAGGGCATGGTTATTGCATACGAGCCTATCTGGGCAATCGGTACCGGCAAGACCGCTACCACCGAGCAGGCAGAAGAAGTCTGCAAGGGTATCCGTGAGTGCATCGCTGAGATGTATGATACCGATACTGCAGAAGCTGTTCGTATTCAGTACGGCGGTTCTGTAAATGCCGGCAATGCAGCAGAGCTGTTTGCACAGCCTGATATCGATGGCGGTCTGGTTGGCGGCGCATCTCTGAAGGCTGATTTTGGCAAAATTGTAAATTACAAATAAGATCTGACTTTGTGCAGAGACAGGGCTGGCGCTTCGGCAATATTTGTCGGGCGTCAGCCCTTTTTTATCGTATGAAAACTTCATTTCCATATGATAAAAAACGCTCCGCGAGGATGCGCACTCGGCGCAAGGGTAGATGGTTGCCGAAGCAACCGCGCCTCGGCGCGAGAATGTGCCAAGGCACATTCTATTTTACCGTATAGGTTCTTTACATTTCCCACAAATGCCCCTTTAACAAAAGGCAGGAATGATGTATAATGAATATAATAAACGGGGTTTATTCCGAGGATTATAATCAAGTGGGAGGATGTATCATGAAAAACATTTTGTTCATCGCATCAGAAGGTGTGCCATTTATCAAGACAGGCGGACTGGCAGATGTGGTTGGATCACTGCCGAAGGGCATTGATAAGGAATATTATGATGTGAGGGTTATCCTGCCCAAGTATAACTGCATGCATCAGGATAAGAAGGATATGCTCCATTACAGAGATCACTTCTACATGGAATTTAACTGGAAAAACGAATATGTCGGCATTCTGGAAGCAGAATACGATGGGATTAAATATTATTTTATTGATAACGAATATTATTTTAACGGTTTTAAGCCGTACTGTGACAACGCTTTATTTGAAATTGAAAAGTTTGCATTTTTCTCAAAAGCTGCGCTGTCGATTCTGCCGGTGATCGGTTTCAGACCGGATTTGATTCACTGTCATGACTGGCAGACTGGTCTGATTCCGGTATATCTGCATGAACGCTTTGCAGGCGGTGAGTTTTATCGGGGTATCAAGACAGTTATGACGATCCATAACCTGAAATTCCAGGGCAAATGGAGTATCAAGGAGGTTCAGAGCATTACCGGATTGCCGGATTACTATTTTGCACCGGATAAGCTGGAAGCATACAAGGATGCAAACCTGTTAAAAGGCGGTCTGGTATATGCGGATGCGATTACAACCGTAAGCCCGACCTATGCAGAAGAGATCAAGACACCGTTTTATGGCGAAGGCTTGGACGGATTGCTCCGTGCACGTTCGAATGACCTGCGTGGTATTTTGAATGGTATCGACTATGATGCGTTCAATCCGGAGACGGATCCTTACATCACGAACCGTTATAATGCAGTGAACTTCCGAAAAGAGAAGATTAAGAATAAACGTGCCCTGCAGGCGGATATGGGGCTGGAGCAGAATGACAAGACGATGCTAATCGGTATCGTATCCAGACTGACTGACCAGAAGGGCTTCGATCTGATTGCATACATGATGGATGAGCTGTGTCAGGATAATGTCCAGATTATCGTACTGGGTACCGGTGAAGAACGTTATGAAAACATGTTTCGCCATTTTGCATGGAAATATAACGGAAAGGTTTCCGCACAGATTTATTATTCCGAAGAGCTGTCCCATCGAATTTATGCGGCAAGCGATGCGTTTTTGATGCCGTCGCTGTTTGAACCCTGTGGTTTAAGCCAGCTGATGAGCCTGCGTTACGGAACCGTTCCGATCGTCCGCGAGACTGGCGGTTTAAAAGATACCGTATGGCCTTACAACGAATTCGAAGGAACCGGAACCGGATTCTCCTTTACGAATTATAACGCCCATGAAATGCTCGCAACGATCCGTTATGCAGAACAGATCTACTATGATAAGAAGCGCGAGTGGAATAAGATCATCGACCGTGCGATGGCAGCGGACTTCTCCTGGAATGTTTCCGCACAGAAATATCAGGAGATGTATGACTGGCTGATCGGACGTTGAATAGAATCAGAATGAAATAGGAAAGCTGCAGGCTGAAAGGTCTGCAGTTTTTTTGTATAAAACTTTCGCGGTGCGGGCATTCTGTGAAAAAAGGAAAGGCAGAATGCGATGATAAAACGGCAAAGGGCGCTTTTGTCCGCGGTTGCGTGTCTGTGTCTGCTCCTCGGGATTGGAATTGGAGTAAACGGATGCGGTCAAAAAGGCGATCTGAGTGAAAAAGAAGAAAACTCTGTGGAAAGCCAGATGGGAGAGGTGCAGCAGGGCGTAGAACAAAATACAGACAATGCAAAACAGTTTCATGGAAATTCGGGCAACTCTGAAACGGGAGAACGGGCACGCACATCGGAACAGGTGCACGCATCAGATCAGAATTTGCAAAACGGCGGACAGGGCAGAAATGGACAGCTGCAAACGTCTGAATGGCAGCGTGCATCGACATGGATTGGAAGCGGGAGCGTGGCAGAATCCGGGCGTGTGACAGAAAATGTGCGCGCGACAGAATCCGGGCGGTCGGGAAGCCTGCTTGGGGGTGGAAGCGGCAGCGTAACGTATCAGGTAAAAACGGTGCAGGAAAATTTTCATGCGGAAGATGGGACGGTGCTGTATCAGCTGCAGCTGTCGTGGCCGTATTTTGCCGGGAAGGCGGGCGGAGTCCTGCAGGTCAATCGTTTTTTCGAGGACTGGAAAAATGAAAAGCTGCGCATTTATGAAGCGGATGGGGATTCCATCCGACAAGCCGCGTTGGAAATCTATCGGGAGAGCAAAGACAGCGGATGGACGGGCAGTTGGACAGAGCGCTATCGCGTCAGTCGGGTGTGCACGAAAGGGCAGTATGTGAGCGTTTTGCTGGATTCTGATTTAAAGGAAGGAAACTTGAAAAAAATCCCGCACCGGGAAAGCTATGTGCTTGATCTCGAAAGCGGGCAGCAGGTGACGCTGGAAAAATTGTTGGGAAAATCCAGAGAGGAATGTTATCAGCTACTGCAGGAGGCGTATCGGGACAAACTGCGCGAAAATCCGGGCGTTTATTATGCGGATGCGGAAGAAAAAATTGCAGCGTTGAATCCGGAGAAAATTGGCTGGTATTTTACGGAAACAGCGATCGTCTGCTATCTGGAGCCGTACACAATTGCCCTGCCGGAAGAGGGCTATGTGGAGGCAGAGCTGCCGATCGAGGATGATCGTGAATAAAATTCTGTGGTTCGGAAATACTCATCAGGAAAACCGTGCGGTTTTCAAGTAAAAATATCTGTAGAAACGAAGGCAGAAGATTGAAAAATAAAATTTTTCAATCGCGAGATTTGTGTCTGCGCGCACTTGACACAAACTCGACATGCGCAAAAAGCGTGCGCAGAAATGAGAGGAAAATATGAACTTATCGGAACTGGAACTGCAGAATTTACGTCACTTGATTGGCGGATACGATACGACGCATTGCAAGATGCAGGAATATGCGGAGTGCGCACAGGATGCGAAAGTGAAACAGTTTTTCGAAAAAGGCGCGAAGTCTGCGATGGAGAACAAGCAGGCGTTGATGGATTTCCTGCGCTGAGCAGGGGCAAGGAGAGGAATATGTTTGAAGATAAGACGATGGTAGCAGACACGCTGGCAGGAATCAACGGAGAACTGATGCGGTTTGGCGAGATGATTCCGCAGACAGAAAATAAAGAGTTAAAAACAACCCTGAAACAGTTTCGGGCTGCGTGCGAGCAGTCTCAGGAAGAACTGTATCAGATCGCACGGGAAAAATCCTATTATGTCCCTGCAGCTGAGGCAACGCAGAAAGAGATCGAGCATGTGCGGAACCTGTTTTCCAAAAGCAGCCTGTAGGCAGAACAGCGGCGGGATAATCCGCCGCTGCTTTCTGTTCTCGTATAGGAAACTTCGTTTCCATACGATAAAAATGCTCCGCGAGGATGCGCACTCGGCGCAGGGGTAGATGGTTGCTAAAGCAACCGCGCCTCGGCGCGAGAATGTGCCAAGGCACATTCTTTTTTAAAGACAATAGAATGCTCGTAGAGCGTACATTCTATTGTTTTTAGTCCTCCGCCATCCGGATGCCGGAAATATCCGTCGAAATCACCATAGAGTAGTTCGTGTGGTAAATAACGAATCCAGGCTTTGCACCGGCCACCTTTTTGACCTGTTTTTTTTCTACATAATCGACTTCGATTTTTTCCTGATCGCGTCCGGTGGAGTAGTGGGCGGCAAGACGTGCGGCTTCTTCAAAGGTTGCGTCCGGAAGCTCTTTTCCGCCGGTTTTTACGATGACATGAGAACCCGGTCTGCCCTTTGCATGGAACCACCAGTCGTTGCCGACAGCAAACTTAAAGGTCAGTTCCTCATTCTGCAGGTTGTTCTTACCGACATACATGGAAAAACCATCGCTGCTGATATAGTGGAACGGACGGCTTGTGATTTTTACCTTTTTGGAACCGCCTTTTCGGCGGATATAGCCGCTTTCGATCAGCTCTTCCTTGATCTGAACAAGGTCTTCCTCTGCACGTGCGATGTCGAGGGCGTTCGCAACGGATTCCAGATGCTCGATTTCATCATGCACCTCTTTGGTCAGGGCACTCAACGCCTCATTGGTACGTTTCAGCTTGTTATATTTTTCAAAATATTTCTTCGCATTTTCTCCGGCAGTCAGCTGCGGATCGAGGGGGATTGTGACAGGTTCGCCGTTGTAGTAATTGACCGCCTCGAGGGATTTGTCACCGGGCTGTGCACTGTAACCGTAGGTATTTAATAACTCGCCCCAGATGCGGTATTTGTCGCGTTTTTCGGTGTCTTTAAGCTGCTTTAACTGGAGGTCGTATTTTTTGACATTGCGCTCGAGGGCGGTGGATACGATTCTGCGCAGGTCAGAAGAACGCTGACGGATGCGGGTGATTTTGTTTTTCTCCGCATAATAATCTTCCAGAAGCGACGAAATTTCCGCATAGTCTTTGCGGCTGGATTCCGGATAGGAGGTCAGCTTCAGCGCGGCATATTCTGCAGGCACGTCGTTTTCATAGACGATACAGGGAGAAAACTGTCCGTTTTTCACCTGGGTGATGATCTCAGAAAATGTGTTCCAGAGAGATTCTTTATCGGCATCTGTACATGCAGCGGTAGAAAGTGCGGCATGCCCGCCGGCGCGGAAGCAGATTTCGTGTGAAATTGCGGGAGAGAGTCCGGTGAAAGTCGTATAAAGCGCCTTGAAACAGTCGCAGGGCTTTAAAAAGACCTGTTCCATAAAAAGGGCGCGGTCTGCAGTGAGCGGGTCGAATTTTTCCTGTGTGTGAGGGATGAACCACGGCTTGCCGGGCAGAACCTCGCGGACAGAGCTGACCAGACCGGAAATGTGCTTGATACTATCCAGTATTTTGTTGTCCTCATCGCAGAAGATGATGTTGCTGTGCTTTCCCATGATTTCGACGATCAGCTTTTTGCGGCGCAGATCACCCAACTCATCCAGGTGTTCCAGTTCAAAAATGACGATTCGTTCCAGACCAGGCTGGGAAATGGAGACGATACGCGCATTCTGGACATGCTTTCGAAGCAGCATACAGAAATTCGGCGCGGTCATGGGGCTTGGTTTATTGTCGCGCGTCAGATAGATGAGCGGCAGGGAAGCACTTGCAGAGAGACAGAGACGCTGCTGACCGTTTTTGCCTTTAATCGTACAGAGCAGCTCGTCAGGTTCAGGCTGGGCGATTTTGGACAGCCGACCGTCTATGAGATTGTCCTGTAAATCTTTTACAATATTTGCAATGGTAATGCCATCAAATGCCATGAAAATTCCTCTTTTCTTTCGGTTTGGGACCGGTAATGCGTCAAGTCTGTGCAGGGAGAGCTGACAATATCTGCACAGACACTGTTATCAGTATAACAGAACGGGCAGCGAATGAAAAGGGGCGTGGGAAAAACGCACGGCAAACGCAAGGATGATCCTTCCTGCGTTTGTCATGGCTCACCCCAACAGAAATCCTTGACGGAATCCAGGTCGGCGATTATAATAAAATGGATTATGGGAATTCCAATGTTGCCGGCAAAATGCGCCGGTCGGATGGGAGAACAGATGATAAAGAGTATGACGGGATTTGGCAGATGTGAGATCTGCGAGGATAACCGCAAATTTACAGTGGAGATGAAATCGGTCAATCACCGGTATCTGGACGTGAATTTAAAGATGCCAAAGAAGCTGAATTTCTTCGAAGCTGCGATCCGCAATCTTTTGAAAGAGTACATCCAGCGAGGCAAGGTGGATGTTTTTATCACCTACGAGGATCTCGGGCAGGAGAAGGTCAGCATTCGTTATAATAAGGATGTGGCTGCGAAGTATCTGGATTATTTAAGACAGATGTCGGTGGATTTCGGACTGGAAGACGACACGAAGCTGTCTTCCCTTGCGCGGTTTCCGGAAGTATTTTCGATGGAAGAGGAAGAACCGGACGAAGAGGGAATCTGGAAGACGTTAGAAAAGGCGCTGCGCTCGGCGGCAGAGGGCTTTGTCACTGCGAGAGTGCGCGAGGGGGAGGCGTTAAAGACCGATCTGTGCGCAAAGCTCGACGAGATGAAAGGCTATGTGGATTTTATCGAAGAGCGTTCTCCGCAGATTGTTTCGGAATACCGTCAGAAACTGACTCAGCGGGTACAGGAGCTGCTCGGCGACGTCAAGGCAGATGAGAGCCGCCTGCTGACAGAAGTTACGGTTTATGCAGATAAAATCTGTGTGGATGAAGAGATTGTGCGCCTGCAGAGTCATATTTCTGCAATGAAAAAGTCTCTGACAGATGGTGGAAGCATCGGCAGAAAGCTGGATTTCCTGGCACAGGAGATGAACCGCGAAGCAAACACGATCCTGTCCAAAACGACCGATCTGGAGCTGTCCAACTGCGGAATCGAGTTAAAGACGCTGATCGAAAAGGTACGCGAGCAGATTCAGAATATCGAGTAAAGGCGGAAACAGGATTGAGCCAGTTTATACATATCGGTTTTGGCAATATTGTCAATACGGATAAAATCATTGCAGTGGTCAGCCCGGATTCGGCACCGGTCAAGCGTCTCGTACAAAAGGCGAGGGAGACCGGAAACGCAGTGGATGCCACCCAGGGCAGACGAACGAAGGCGGTTCTTGTGATGGAAAACAGTCAGTTGATTTTGTCGGCGCTGCTGCCGGAGACGATTGCGGCGAGGGCTCAGCTGCCGCAGGATACGCAGCCGTCTGCAGAGGAGGAAAAACAGGATGAATCATAGAGGATTGCTGGTCGTAGTGTCCGGCTTTTCCGGCGTCGGAAAGGGTACGCTGGTCAAAAAGCTCGTGACAGAATGTGACAATTATGCACTTTCCGTATCCATGACGACAAGAAAGCCGAGAGAGGGAGAAATCGACGGCGTTTCTTATTTTTTCGTGGATCACGATACGTTTGAACAGACGATTGCACAGGATGGACTTGTGGAATACGCAAGCTATGTGGGCAATTATTATGGCACGCCGAGGGCATGGGTCGAAGAGCAACGCAACAGCGGCAAGGACGTTGTGCTCGAAATCGAAGTGCAGGGCGCACTGAAAGTAAAGGAAAAGTTTCCGGACGCAGTGCTGATTTTTGTGCTGCCCCCGTCTGCAAAGGAGCTAAAGAGCCGACTGGAGGGCCGCGGAACGGAAACACAGGACGTGGTTTTAAAGCGTCTTTCCCGCGCAGAGGAAGAATCTGCGTTTGTAGAACAGTATGATTATATTGTAGTCAATGACGATCTGGGAGCGTGCATGGAGGCGGTCAACGGGATTGTCCGTGCAGAGCATCAGCGCCCGAATCTGAATTTGGAGCATATTACAAACTTAAAGGAAGAGCTGAACGCTCTCGTGAAAGGAGAAAATTAACATGTTACATCCTTCTTATTCTGATCTGATGAAAGTCGTAAACAGCGAGGTAGAACCCGGCGAAGAGAAGATTGTAAACAGCCGTTATTCCATCGTAATGGCAACAGCAAAAAGAGCAAGACAGATCATAGGCGGACATGAGCCGATGGTAAAGGTAAAGCCCGGCGAGAAGCCGCTTTCCATCGCTGTAGATGAGCTCAATCAGGGCAAAATCAAGATCCTCGGCGAGGAAGAGGAAGAAGATTAAATCTCCTGGAAAGGAACAACATATGCAGATTTTATTTGTATCCCTGGGTTGTGATAAGAACCTGGTGGACACGGAAATGATGCTCGGTCAGCTGGCGGAAAAGGGCTATACCTTTACCGATGATGAGGCGGAAGCGGACATTGCGGTTGTCAACAGCTGCTGTTTTATCGGCGACGCCAAGGAAGAGAGCATCAACACGATTCTGCAGCTTGCAGAATTGAAAACGGAAGGACAGTTAAAGGCGCTGATCGTCTGCGGCTGTCTGGCACAGCGTTACAAAGATGAAATTCAGACGGAAATCCCGGAGGTGGATGCGATCATCGGCACGACGGCGATTGATATGATCGTAGAAACTGTCGATTCCGTCCTGGCAGGAAAAAGTGAGAATCATCTCGAGGATATCGACCGCGCCTGCGTTTACGGGGTTCCGAGAAGTGTTACGACAGGCGGACATTTTGCGTATCTGAAAATCGCAGAGGGCTGTAATAAGAGATGCACCTACTGCGTTATTCCCTCTGTGCGCGGCAATTACCGATCGATTCCGATGGAGTCCCTCGTGCGTGAGGCAAAAAAGCTGGTGGAAAACGGTGCGAAGGAGCTGATTTTAGTCGCACAGGAGACGACCGTTTACGGCATCGACCTTTACGGGGAAAAGATGCTGCCGGAGCTTCTGCGCAAGCTTTGCACGATCGAAGGGCTTGTCTGGATTCGCCTGCTTTACTGTTATCCGGAAGAAATTACGGAAGATCTGATTCAGGTCATGAAGGAGCAGCCGAAAGTCTGTCACTACCTGGATATGCCGATTCAGCATGCATCCGATAAAATTCTTGCGAAAATGGGACGCAAAACCCGAAAAGAAGAGCTGGAAGGGATTATTGCAAAGCTTCGGGAAGAAATCCCGGACATCTGTCTGCGTACAACATTGATTTCAGGTTTCCCCGGAGAAACGGAAAAAGACCATGAAGAGCTGTTGGATTTTGTCAATCGGATGGAATTCGACCGCCTTGGTGTTTTCCCATATTCTCAGGAAGAAAATACGCCCGCCGCAGAGATGCCGGATCAGGTGGAGGAATCCGTGAAGCTGGAGCGTCAGGCGGAAATCATGGAGCTGCAGCAGGATATCGCGTTTGACAAGGACGAATCCATGATCGGACGCTCGCTGCTTGCGATGATCGAGGGCAAGGTGGCGGACGAAAACGCTTATGTGGCGAGAACCTACCGCGATGCGCCCAATGTGGACGGATATCTGTTTATCAACACTTCCAGAGAACTGATGACGGGAGATTTTGTACAGGCAAGAGTTACAGGCGCTTATGAATACGATCTGATAGGAGAATTGGAAGATGAATTTACCAAATAAACTGACGATGGCGAGAGTCATCATGATTCCGTTTTTTGTTATTTTTATGCTGACTGGATGGGGTGGAGAGGCCTCTAAATGGATCAGCCTTGCAATTTTTATTGTGGCAAGTCTGACGGATCTGCTGGACGGTCACATCGCAAGGAAGCATAACCTGGTTACCAACTTCGGTAAATTTATGGATCCGCTGGCAGATAAGCTGCTGGTGTGTTCTGCAATGATCTGTCTGGTGGAAATGGGACGGATTCCCGCATGGATCGTTATCGTGATCATCAGCCGTGAATTTATCATCAGCGGCTTCCGTCTGATCGCTTCTGACAATGGACGCGTGATCGCAGCAAGCTACTGGGGCAAGTTCAAAACGACGTTCCAGATGGTTATGATCTGTCTGATGATTGCCAATATCGAAGCACTGTCTGTATTGACCACGATTGTAATGTGGGTGGCGTTGGTGCTGACAGTGGTATCTCTGGTAGATTATCTGATAAAAAACAAAGACGTGCTCAAAGACCAGCACTGATCAGGATAAAAGTTCTGCTTTGCCGTAATGTGGCTTTTGCAGAGTACTTTTATGAATTTTAGGAAAAGACAGGCGCGCTGCGCATGACGCTTTTTTATAACAATAGAATGCTCGCAGAGCGTGCATTTATTGTTTGCGCATGTGCCGCGCGCCTGAGCTGTTATATGGAAAAACGAAAAATACAGCGCAGGATTTCCGAAAACACAGACAGGAGGAAGATTGAAAAATAAAATTTTTCAATCACGAGATTTGTGTCTGCACGCACTTGACACAAACTCGACATGAGCAAAAAACGTGCGCAGAAATGAGGAAAATTATGACAGTAGAATTGATTTCAGTCGGAACAGAGATTTTACTGGGAAATATCGTAAATACGAACGCAGCGTGGCTGTCGGAGCAGTGTGCGCGGCTGGGGCTTTCCTGCTATTATCAGAGTGTAGTCGGTGACAACGCGGTGCGCTTAAAGGAGCAGATACAGCAGGCGCTGAACCGTTCGGATATCGTTATTTTGACAGGCGGACTGGGACCTACGACGGATGACCTGACCAAAGAGACTGCAGCGCAGCTGATGGGGAAAGGTCTGGTGATGGATATGCACAGCCTGGAACGCGTCGAGGCGTATTTTAAGGCGCGCAGGATCGAAATGACCGAAAATAACAAAAAACAGGCGCTCTGCCCGGAGGGAGCGATGGTGCTCGACAACGATAACGGTACAGCGCCGGGACTGATTCTGGAAGAAAACGGAAAGCGTATGATTTTATTGCCTGGTCCTCCGAACGAGCTGCATCCGCTGTTTGAGCAGCAGGTAAAACCGTATTTACAGAAGCTCAGTCCGGAAATTTTCTATTCCCGCACCGTAAAGCTGTGTGGAATCGGCGAGAGCAAGGCTGCAGCGATGATTCAGGATATGATCGATGCGCAGACGAATCCGACGATCGCGCCCTATGCCAAAACCGGCGAGGTACATCTGCGTGTGACTGCCCGTGCAAAAGACGAGCAGGAGGGCAAAAAGCTGGTGAAGCCAGTTATACGCGAGCTGAAAAAACGTTTCGGTGAAATGGTTTACACGACAAAGGAAGAGCGGACGCTGGAAGAAGCGGTTGTGAAGCTGCTAAAGAAAAATAAGATGAGCATTACCTGTGCGGAATCCTGCACCGGAGGCCTTCTGGCTGGCAGAATTGTCAATGTGGCGGGAGCATCCTCCGTGTTCCAGACCGGTTATGTGACCTACGCGAATCAGGCGAAACGACGGCTCCTTGGCGTAAAAAAGAGCACGTTAAGGGAATTCGGTGCGGTCAGCACGCAGACGGCAAAGGAGATGGCCTCCGGCGCGCTTGCGGCGGCGAAGGCAGACGTCGCGGTATCGATCACCGGAATCGCAGGACCAGACGGAGGAACGGCACGCAAGCCAGTCGGACTGGTTTATATCGGCTGCAGCGTGCAGGGACATACGATCGCGCAGGAATATCGATTTTCCGGAAACCGTGAAAAAATTCGCGACAATGCGGTATCCGCAGCGCTGACGCTGACGCGGCGCTGTATTTTGGAGAATTGTTCGAAAAAGGAGTGATCGAGGATGAAGAAGCACCAGAATCACCGTTATTTTACGGCTGTCTGCACCGCTTCGGCAATCTTTGCGGTTCTGCTATGCCTCGCCCTGTTCCTGATTGTGACGGGTGACCGCTCGGAGCTTGAACGTGTGGAGGCACAGGCGGCAGTCTTTCTGGAACAGATGGAGCAGGCGGCGGACTCTGCAAGGCAGAGCGCTCTTGCAGGTGCACAGGACAATTTTGGAAATTCGATGCCGGGGATGCCAGATGCTTCGTCAGGCATACAGCCTGGCCCGGCGGACTCTGCCTCCGGCAAATCCACGGATGAAACCTATGTTCCGTCTGCGGACGATGAGTATTATGAAAAAATCACGGATGCGATTCGCGATGACCTCCCTTACGGCGTGGAGTGGCAGGAGTGTGATTTGAGCCGCAAGCAGGAGGATGCGTCGTTTTATGCATTGTATCCGAAGCTGACCGGTGAGATCAGGAATCGGGATTATTTGAATGAAATCATCGAAAAGCAGGCGCTTCTTTATAAAAATTACTGTCAGATGTACGTCGAACAGGCGGGCTTTGATTCCTGTCACATCCAGTGCTTTGGCTATGTCACGAACATGGACAGCGAGCATCTGAGTGTTGTATTCGATCAGAAGTTTTATCTGAATAACCAGAGCATGCCGGGACTGTCTGCGATCAATATCGATGTGGAGACAGGGACAATCCTGAAAAAAGAACAACAGTTTAACTATTCGACGCGACTGGCAGAACGATTCCGCAAACAGTGCCAAAAACAGAACGGTCTGGAACTGTCAGAAAACGAGTGGCCGACGGAGATGCTCCGGAAGCTTCTTTCCTCGGATGGAGGTATTTTCTTCTATACGCCGGTCGGCCTGGAAATCGGGTTTAACTATAATGGCGTGAACAATCAGTTTGGATGGATGACGGCGACGATAAAGGACTACGAGGAATATCTGAAAAAAATGTAAAACAGCAGGGGACCGCCCGATTCCGTTATGGAGCGTGGGCGATCCCCTGCGTTGACGATTTATAGCATTGCGCCGAAATCGGTCACGATCACCTGTCCCGTGATGGCGCGGGATTCGTCACTTGCGAAGAAAAGGATCACGTTGGCGACATCCTCTGCGGTGCAGGACGGTGTCTTTAAATTGCTGTGAGCAGCCATTGCGCCGATCATATCCGGGTCGAGCATGGCAGGATCAGTTCCGGTCGTCATCGGTGTGATGATATTCCCGGGGCAGATCGCATTGCAGCGGATGCCGGTCTGCTGGAAACGGAGCGCAGTGTGCTTGGTCACGCCGATCACGGCAGCCTTGGAAGCGACATAAGCGGCCCCGCCGCAGCCTTTTACGCCTGCTACGGAAGCGACGTTGACGATCGAAGCGCCCGACTGCATTCGTCTGGCAGCAGCACGCATACAGCGCATGGTTCCTTTCTGGTTCGTCTCAACAATGCGGTCGAGATCTTCATCCAAAAAGCGGTCGATTGGTTTTAAGCCGGTTTCCAGAATTCCGGCATTGTTGATGAGAATATCAATTTTACCGTATTTTTTCAGGACCAGCTCCATGAGCCGTTCGGGATCCTCCGGTTTGGAAATATCGGTGGAGACAGCAAAAGCTTCGCCGCCGGCGGCTTTAATTTCCTCGGCAACCTTCGTCAGGGCGGCCTCCCTGCGGGCGGTGATGACAACAACAGCCCCCTCTTTTGCAAACAATTTGGCGGTCGCTTCCCCGACACCGGAATTTCCGCCGGTGATGACAGCTACTTTTCCTTTCAAACGATCCATACAGTACCCTCCTTGTTTGTTTGATAATTTTATTATACTATTTTCAGACAGGGGAGGCAATCCTGAACTGTACCGCAAAAGATACCGGGGAAAGGCTGTTCAGACCGGTGTTTTTATGATATGCTGAAAAAACAGACTGCTATTCATACGAAGAATTTCTGGGGAAATGCATGCCGCGCATGAACCGTAACTTCTGTTGTTGACAAAATCGAACAAATGTTTTATGATAATACCAGAACATCCGTTCTTGTGTAGAAGGAGACAGCATGGAAAGAGAAGAAAAATTAAAAGCGCTCGACGCAGCGATTGCAAAGCTTGAAAAAGAATATGGCAAGGGAGCAGTGATGAAGCTCGGCGACCCTGCCTCTCAGATGAATGTGGAGACGATCCCGACCGGTTCCCTGAGCCTGGATATTGCACTGGGACTGGGCGGAATCCCTAAGGGACGTGTCATCGAGATCTACGGACCGGAATCCAGTGGTAAGACGACGGTTACCCTGCATATGATCGCAGAAGTACAGAAAAACGGAGGAATCGCCGGATTTATCGACGCAGAGCATGCGCTCGACCCTGTTTATGCGAAGAATATCGGCGTAGATATCGATAATCTTTATATTTCCCAGCCGGACAATGGTGAACAGGCGCTGGAAATCGCGGAGACGATGGTTCGCTCCGGCGCGATCGATATCGTTGTTGTGGACTCTGTTGCGGCTCTGGTACCTAAGGCGGAGATCGAGGGCGACATGGGCGACAGCCATGTAGGCTTGCAGGCGCGTCTGATGTCCCAGGCACTGAGAAAGCTGACCGGTGTCATCAGCAAGTCCAACTGTACCGTGGTATTTATCAACCAGCTGCGTGAGAAGGTCGGCGTTATGTTCGGTAACCCTGAGACAACGACTGGCGGACGTGCGTTAAAATTCTACGCTTCGATCCGTATGGATGTGCGCAGAATCGAATCCTTAAAGCAGGGCGGTGAAGTGGTCGGCAACCGTACCCGTGTCAAAGTCGTTAAAAACAAGATTGCGCCTCCGTTCAAGGAAGCGGAATTCGATATCATGTTCGGAGAAGGTATTTCCGTTGTCGGGGATATCCTGGATCTGGCAGCGAACATCAACGTCGTGAACAAGAGCGGCGCATGGTATGCTTACGAGGGCAATAAGATCGGTCAGGGACGTGAGAATGCCAAAAGCTACTTAAAGGACCATCCGGACATCTGCGAGGAGATCGAGGAGAAGGTACGCGAGCATTACGGCCTGAAGAGAAAAACACCTGCAGACGCAGCAGCAAAGTCTGAGAAAGCTGCGACAGGCAAAGTAGAGAAGTCTGGTGCAGAAGAACAGAGCCTGACAGAAAAGGAGTAAGACGTACATGACAGTGACCCGGATAGAAGAATTGTCCCGGTCCCGCTGCAAAATATATTTAGAGGACAGTTTCGCCTTTGTATTATACAAAGGCGAACTTCGTTTATTCGGGGTGCGGGAACAGGAAGAGCTTTCAGAAGAATCCTATCGGGAGATCATGCAGGAGGTGCTGCCCAAACGGGCGACGCTGCGCTGTATGAACCTTTTGCAGAGCAGGGCGTATACGGAAAGCAAACTGCGCAGCAAATTAAAAGAGGGCGGCTATCCGCAGGAAAGCATCGACAGCGCGCTCGCTTATGTAAAATCCTATCATTATGTGGATGATCTGCAGTTTGCAAAGGATTACATCGTTAATCAGGCGGGGAAAAAGAGCAGACGCGTGCTGGAACAGGATTTGATCGCAAGAGGCGTTTCGAGGGATGAAATAGAAGCAGCATTTGCAGAAGCGGCAGAAAAGGGGGACGGACCGGACGAACTTGCGCTCGCGCGGATGTGGCTTGCCAAAAAGCGTTACGATCCTGCGCAGGCAGACTTTGCAGAGAAACGAAAGGCGGCGGCGTTTCTGTATCGCAAGGGCATCAGCGCGGAAACCGTCAGAAAAGCCATGGAGCTGGCGGATGAACTGTAACTACCGGGGCACCGATTTGTGCAGAATGGCACGGAATTACTTGACATCTGTAGTGGAATTGTATAAAATTGAGATGTTGTAAAATTGTTTATAAGAATGGGAATGAACATTCTATAACTGATATTGCACAATGAAAATTAAATAAGGAGGTGCTCCTGGAATGATGGTGCCAATCGTTATAACAGCAATTGTTACCCTGCTGATTGCTGTTCCGGTTACCGCACTGATCGCCTCTGCGCAATGTAAAAAGGGAATTGAGCAGAAGATCGGCAATGCGGATGACAAAGCCAGAGAAATCATTGATGAAGCGTTAAAGACTGCAGAAGCGAAGAAACGGGAAGGACTGCTGGAGGTGAAGGAGGAATCCATTCGTACCAAGAACGAACTGGATCGCGAAATCAAGGAACGCAGAGCCGAGGTTACCCGGTACGAACGCCGCGTGCAGCAGAAGGAAGAGAACATCGACAAGAAGACCGATGCGATCGAGAAGAAAGAAGCTTATCTGGCGAAGCGGGAAGAGGAGATGCGGAAGCAGAAGGAAGAGATTTCCCGATTGAACGAGCAGCGTGTCCAGGAACTGGAAAGAATCTCTGGTTTGACCTCCGACCAGGCAAAGGAATATTTGCTGAAAATTGTTGAAGATGATGTGAAGCATGAATCGGCCAAGATGATCAAGGAAATGGAACATCGGGCCAAAGAGGAAGCTGACAAGAAAGCGAAAGAATATGTGGTCAATGCGATTCAGAAATGTGCTGCAGATCATGTATCCGAAGCGACGATTTCTGTCGTACAGCTTCCCAGCGATGAAATGAAGGGGCGTATCATCGGACGGGAAGGACGTAATATCCGTACCCTTGAAACCCTGACCGGCGTTGATCTGATTATCGACGACACACCGGAAGCAGTTGTGCTTTCCGGCTTCGATCCGATCCGCAGAGAGGTTGCGCGGATTGCACTGGAGAAGCTGATTGTAGATGGACGTATCCATCCTGCCAGAATCGAAGAGATGGTAGAAAAGGCACAGCGTGAAGTAGAGACAATGATTAAAGAAGAGGGAGAGGCCGCTGTACTGGAAGTCGGCGTACACGGTATTCATCCGGAACTTGTCAGACTGTTAGGTAAGATGAAATTCAGGACGAGCTACGGTCAGAACGCATTGAAGCATTCGATCGAGGTAGCACATCTGTCCGGTCTGCTTGCTGCAGAGCTGGGATTGGATGTCCGTCTTGCAAAACGTGCAGGTCTGCTGCATGATATCGGTAAGGCAGTGGATCACGAAATGGAAGGCTCTCATATCCAGCTGGGCGCTGAGCTTTGCCGGAAATACAAAGAGTCCGCGACAGTCATCAATGCGGTGGAATCCCACCACGGCGATGTAGAGCCGACCTCTCTGATTGCCTGTATTGTACAGGCTGCTGATACAATTTCTGCAGCTCGTCCGGGTGCAAGAAGAGAGACGCTGGAAACCTATACCAGCAGACTGAAACAATTAGAAGACATTTCCAACAATTTCAAAGGTGTAGATAAATCCTTTGCCATTCAGGCGGGCAGAGAGGTTCGGGTTATGGTAGTTCCTGAGCAGATTTCCGATGCGGATATGGTACTCCTGGCGCGGGATATTTCCAAGCAGATCGAAGCAGAGCTGGAATATCCGGGACAGATCAAGGTCAATGTGATCAGAGAGAGCCGCGTAACGGACTACGCGAAATAAGTAACGCTAAAAGGCGCGAAACCTATGTAAATATGATATTTACAAGGCTTCGCGTTTTTTTTATTATATTGATATAGGATAATGCCAGGCATCAAAGTCGGAGCTTTTGCCCCGACCTCATAGGATAAAAAAGGGTGATGTGTTATGAAAAAACTGGGGAAGCTTCTCCGCAATATGCTGCTTGTCTGCGGCGTGCTGTTTATCATCGTTCTGCTTTTGCCGGATGACGAAGAAATGTCTGCAAATCAGGAACAGACGGGCGTAGAAACGGCGGCAGGTATAGGAACCCAGACGGGCACTGAGACGGCGGCAGGTGCAGAGCATGCGGCGGGTGCAGCGGAGAATTCCTTTCCGGAAGATATGGTAAAGGAGAAACAGACAGAGATAAAAGGCGATGGAAAGGACCAAGCGACCGTGTTTGTCTATATGAATGGTTCGGATCTGGAATCGGAGGACGGAGAGGCAACGGAGGATCTTTGTGAGATGCTTGCGGCGAACATCAGCAGCCAGGTCAATGTCCTCGTGGAGACGATCGGCACAAAAAGCTGGTCAAAAAGGCTTGGGATTGCCTCCGACCACACGCAGCGCTATAAGGTGGAAGCCGGGAACCTGGTGCTTGTGGATGACAGCCTCGGCCAGCTGGATTGTACATCGCCTGATACGCTTGCAGATTTTATTTCCTGGGGCGCAGAAAATTATCCGGCAAACCGTTATATCCTGATTTTCTGGAATCACGGCGCAGGACCGGTATACGGCTTTGGATATGACGAACACCAGTCGGAGGATTCGGTGCTTACGATCGATGAGATCCAGACGGCAATCCGCCAGAGCGGGATTTACTTTGATATCATCGGCATGGACAGCTGCATTATGTCTTCGTTAGAGCTTTGCTGTGCCATGTACAATTATTGCGATTACATGATTCTGTCGGAGGATTTTGAATCCGGCTACGGCTGGTCGTACACGGGATGGCTGAACGCCCTGTCGGAGAACACCAGCATTTCCTCTGAGAAGCTTGGGAAAATCATCGTGGATGACATGATCGCAGATAATGAAGAAAACGGCGAGGGGTCTTCCACGCTGGCGCTGATCGACGAATCCTACATGAAGGTGCTCTATACCGCGTGGGCTGATTTTGCCTATGCAAACGAGCCTGCGCTGTTGGGGGAAAATTATAGTATGCACGTCCGGGGCGGCAGGCGCGCTCATCCTATTTTGCGGGAAAAAGGGCTGTTTGATTTTCTGTTTGACGAGGATGGAGATTATTCCATGTCAGACTATTATATAACGGATATCATGGCAGTAGCGCAGAATATCGAATCCAAAGAGACAGAGGCACTGGCGGCTGCGGTAAACCTTTCCATCTGCTATTTTAATTGTACGGACGACGAGGTTGGAATGACTGGACTGTCTGTCACGCTGCCTTATGGGGATTCTGAGTTTTATGGATATCTCTATCCGGTTTTTACCGGTGTGGGGATGGACGCCGACTATGTCGGCTGGCTGGAAAAATTCGTCTATGCCGAGGGTTATAACGATTACTATGATTATGAATCGTGGTATGAGGACGACTGGGAAGGCTGGGACGACTATGAAGACGACTGGGATTGGATCGACTGGCTGTTCTTTGAGGATGACGACTATTGGGAGGATGACAGCTGGGACGAATGGGGAAGCGATCAGTCCTGGGCAGGATCTGGAAACGGCAGGTCAGATTGCATGAGAAAGCAGCTTGCATGCTAAAAGAATAAAAAGTAAAAAATAAAAAGGAGGAGCTATCATGGGAATTTTTTCAAACAAGGACAACAAAAAAGGGTATTGCGTGTTTTGTGGAAAGGAGCTGTCGGATGGAAAATGCACAGCCTGTGGGCGGGAAGCAAAAGAGGTGGTTTCACTTTCTTCCCTGAACTGGCAGAAGGTGCCGATGGAAGTGGCAGATGCTCTCGGGGAGCAAAAAAAGCAGCTGTTCGGGAACCCTTTGTACACCGTAAAGGAAATGATCATAAACGGGGATCTTTTTATCGCAGATATTCATTTTGACGCGGTATATGAGGAAGAATTTGACCGTTCCGACGATGACGAAGGTAAGAGCGAGTATTCGTACTATGTACAGTTTTCTACCCCGGAGCTTGCCCCGTGCGACAGAGACTGCGAGACGTCGGCTGGTCAGTATGACAGGGTGGAGGAGCTGTTGAAAAACGGGCAGCACGAAGGAAAAATCCTGTGGGGACGAAAAAAGAAATCCAACTATTATTACGCATTTGCTCCAAAGAATGGGGACATCACGGCGATGCTGGGAAAACGGCTGCTGGAAAACTTTATCTGTTACGGAGAGAGCACGGAAAAACGCAAGCTGGCACCCAAGGGCGGCGCTGGAAATACCACCTATGATAAGGTATTCGACGCGATCTGGGACAATACGATCGGGAAGCTATGAAGGTTGATTTCTAAAATATCACGGCGTATAATCAAAGCATCAGGAAATCAGATGTAAAGGCTGATTTGCCCCGGTAGAAAGTATTTTAAGAAATGAGCATCTTGTACCTTGGACGGGTGAGATGCTTATTTCTATGCAGAGGAGAAGTCAACATGGCAGAGGAATTTAAACGGCTGGATCGAAAGCTGGTCTATCACGGAACGATCATCGATTATTACAGGGACACCATTCAGGTTCCGAACGGGAACATCGCAGAATGGGATTTTATCGGGCATAAGGGTGCGGCTGCGGTCGTTCCGGTGCGGGAGGATGGAAAGCTTCTGATGGTGCGTCAGTGGCGCAATGCTCTCGACCGTTATACGCTGGAAATCCCGGCGGGCGGATTAAACGGCGCAGACGAGCCGCCGATGCTGGCTGCCGCGCGTGAGCTGGAAGAGGAGACGGGATATCATTCTGAAAATCTGACGCATCTTTTAAGTCTGCGGACGACCGTTGCGTTCTGCAATGAAAAGATCGAAATCTATGTTGCGCAGGATTTAAAGCCGACCCATCAGCATTTGGACGAGGATGAATTTATCGATGTCTATGCGTATTCGGTCGATGAGCTGTGTGAAATGATCTATTCCGGAAAAATCGAGGACGGCAAGACAATCGCGGCGATCATGAGCTATAAGGCGAAATACGAAAAATAGCGCAGCACGGTACTGCATAGAAGCGCCAAGGGGTGCGTGATACCTTTCACAGTACCAATTGAAAAAAATGCAAAATTCCCTCAGCAGCCGCATAGATTACAACGAGCGGATGCGCAGACAGCGTCACGATAGGTGCAGCAGTTCATGCCGTGACGCTGTTGTTATCTGTCGGCTTATGCCGGCGCTGTTAAAAATATAAAAACGGGGAATGCGATGTCTTTTTGGAAACGGTTCGGGCAGCAGGAAAAAAGATTGGGGGCGGTGCTTCTTCTGGCGGGATTTCTGGCGGGAATCGCCTGCGTGTGCTTTTTTCCGGGGCTATTTGTGCAAAATCAAGGCTTTCTGGATACGGATACGCTGTCGGGAATTTCAGAATGGGACATGAACCGGACAGGACTGTTTTTATACTGCCTGCAAAAAAGGCTTGGGATAACAGTTCTGTTCGTGTTGCTTGCACTCTCTGGGGCAGGGATGATCTGTTTGATTGTGCTTGCAGCGGGGAGCGGACTGGCGGCAGGGATGATCCTGACGGTGCTGTCGCTGCGCTATGGAATCCGAGGAAGCTTCTTTTTCCTGGCGGCGCTGGTTCCACAACAGGCGGTGCTGGTTCCGGGCTACTGTATGCTGCTGGAATGGTGCCTGCACAAAAAAGCTGCTTCGGGCGTGTGGATTTCCCTGGCGGTGATTGGAATCGGCTGTGCGGTAGAAGGGTATGTCAATCCATTTATTTTAAAAGCCGTGATGCGTCTGTTTTGGGGATAGGAGACACAAAATGCCAAATCAAGATATGGTGAAACTGGTATTTCCCGTACCGCTATCTGGTATTACCTGAAAATATGCCGAAAAATCGCCTGAAAATGCGGAAATTTCAACATTGCTTTTCTGAAATTCATTGTATATAATGATTCCACACGACCGATACGGTCAAAAGAAGGGAAAGCAGAGGGATGGAAGCACAGATTGAGTCATTTATTGAATATTGCCATAATGTAAAAGGAACCTCTCGGAATACGGAGCTTTCCTATCGGCGAGATCTGTATCAGCTGGCAGATTTTCTGCGTGCCCAATATCAGATGACCAGGGTAGAGGATCTGACTGCGACGGCATTGTATGGTTATATCTGTTTTCTGGAAAAAAAGCAGAGAAAAGCTGCGACGATTTCCCGTAATATCGCATCGATTCGGGCATTTTGCCATTATCTGGTGCGGGAGGGCGTGCTGATGATGGATGTGTCGGAGACGCTCAAAGCCCCTCGGGTGGAAAAGAAGCTGCCCGGCGTGCTGAGTCCGGTAGAGGTGGAACGACTGATGGATGCGGTGCAGGGAACGAGTCCGAAGGAGCTTCGGGACAAAGCGATGCTGGAGCTTTTGTATGCAACCGGTATCCGGGTATCGGAGCTGATCGGTCTGAAGCTTTCGGATGTAAATTTAAAACTGTCCTTTTTGTTCTGTACGGAACAAAACCGCCAGCGTACGGTTTCGTTTGGAAATAAAGCGAAAGCAGCGCTGGAAGCGTATCTGCAGCATGGCAGACAGGCTCTGGTAGCGGAGGAAACGCAGCAGGCACTGTTTGTCAACTGCGCAGGAAAGCCGATGAGCCGTCAGGGCTTCTGGAAGCTGCTAAAAGGCTATGTGCAGCGCGCGGGAATCACGGAAGAGATCACGCCGCATACTCTGCGCCACTGCTTTGCGGCACATCTGGTTGCAAACGGCACAAACCTGCAGAGCGTGCAGGAAATGCTCGGACATGCCGACATCTCCACAACGCAGATTTATATCAATGTGAATCAGGAACAAATCCGGGAAGAAAAAAGGCTCATCCGTTAGGGTGAGCCTTTTTAGACGAATACGTAATTTTATTTCTGCGGACAGAATACCTGTTGAGCCTGCAAGCTGCCGTTTTGAAGACAGGTGATATTTAGTAATTCAGCTCCGCCAGATCGTAGATGAGGCGCTCGGAAGCTTCCCAGCCGAGGCAGGCATCCGTGATGGACTTTCCATAAACGCCGCCGCCAACCTTCTGGTTGCCTTCTTCAATATAGCTCTCGATCATAACGCCCTTGACGAAGTTGTGGATGTCGGGGCTTAAATGACGGCTGTGCATCACCTCTTTGACGATTCGAACCTGCTGGTCAAACTGCTTGTTGGAGTTGGAGTGGTTGGAATCGATAATGCAGGCGGGGTTTTTTAAATCACGCTCGTTGTAAAGACCGAGCAGGATCTGCAGATCCTCGTAATGATAGTTGGGAATGTTGCGTCCGTGCTTGCTCGTCGCGCCGCGCAGGACGGTGTGGGCGAGGTCGTTGCCGTTTGTCTGCACTTCATAGCCGCGGTAGATGAATCTGTGCGGATGCTGTGCGGCATAAACGGAGTTCAGCATAACGGAGAAGTCACCGCTGGTGGGGTTCTTCATGCCAGACGGAAGATCAAAGCCGCTAACCGTCAGACGGTGCTGCTGATCCTCTACGCTGCGGGCACCGATTGCCACATAGGACAGGATATCGGATACATAGCCCCAGTTTTCGGGATAGAGCATTTCATCGGCAGCGCTGAGGCCGGTTTCGGACAGCGCGCGGATGTGCATATGGCGCATTGCGATCAGACCGTGCAGGAAATCCTCTTTTTTTTCGGGATCGGGCTGATGGACAATACCCTTGTAGCCGTCGCCGGTGGTGCGGGGCTTATTGGTGTAGATTCTCGGAATCAGGATCAGGCGGTCGGATACCTTGTCGTTGACCTTTGCAAGACGGTTGATATAATCGCAGACCGCATCTTCGTTATCTGCAGAGCAGGGACCGATGATAACCAGCAGCTTGTCGCTTTTGCCGGTGAGGACATCGCGGATCTCGGCATCGCGTTTCTGCTTGATCGGAACCAGAGAATCCGGAACCGGATACTGCTCCCGGATTTCATCGGGAGTAGGAAGTTTTCTGATATAATCGAAACTCATGACTTTTCTCCTTCGCAGACGGTGCTGATGAAGCACCATTCTCTTTCCGGCTGCATATTTATGCAGAACGGAAGCGTTTTTCATTATAGTATAGGAAAAACGCAGGCGCAAGCCAATTTTATGATTTCGTACCAGTTTCCATGTAGCTTTTTATGGGCAGATTTCATGCTCGTATGAAAATCTGCTTACGGAAAGCTACAGAGGGAGCGCCGCTTTATGAGCAAAAATAGCTGCAAAGCAGCGGAGAGCATCGAAGATGCGGTTTTGCGAATGGCGCGGGAAACTGTGCAAATGGCGCGGGAAACTGGTTACTGACGCGCGAAAAACAGTCAATTCACTTATGCCGCCGCGACAAAACAAAAAACAGCGCCGCTGCACAGAGAATCGTCAGGAGCATCTGCCCGAAGAGCATGCCCTGGAACAGTCCGGGAATGCCGGAGAGCGGTAGGATGAAAAAAACGAAGAACAGACGCACGGCGAGGGACAGGATTTGGAACAGAAAAGTACAGCCTGTTTTTCCAAGCCCGTTTAAAATCGAAAGCAGCGTCGTATTCAGGTACAGAAACGGGCAGAGAAAACAAAACATCCGAATCAGCTGCCCGGCAAGTACGTTTCCAAACAGCGCAGAGCCGATGAAGTTTCCGCACAGAGAAAAGACAGCAGTACAGCCGACGCCGATGAAAAGACAGAAGCAGGTGCACTGGAAAATGGCACTGTAGATGGCGCTTTGGTTATTCGAAGCGTCCGCGCAGGAGATGGTCGGCATGAGCAGGACAGCAATCGAATTGGTCAGCGCGCCGGGAAACAGGATGCAGGTCATCGCCATGCCGGTGTATACGCCATAAGCAGAAAGCGCCTGATGGGAGGAATAGCCAAACAGCTGCAGGCTGACCGGGATGCGGGAGGATTCGATTGTTCCGAGCAGATGCAGGCAGACCCGCGTGGCGCACAGGGGTGCAGCAAAGGAAAACAGTCTGGAAAATAGCTCCGGCCGAGAAAGCTTTAGCGGAAGGCTTTCGGGGAGTTTTTTGGAAAAATGGATTCTTGCGGCAAAAACGGAAACCACCATGGAAGCGCATTCCCCGATGACAAGTCCGACTGCAGCGAGCTGAATCGTGCAGGAGAGTCCGCGGGCCGCCGCATACTGCCCAAAAAGCAGGACACTGCCGACGCGGAAGCACTGCTCAAAAACCTGACAGAACGCCGGAAGGAAGGATTTTCGGATGCCGTAATAATAGCCGTTGATACACGAATGGATACAGGCGGCGGGAAAGGAGAGCGCGGCGATTTTTAAAAGCGGCGCGCAGCGCGTTTCTTTTAATAAAAAGTCGGAAATAAAATCAGCCTCCCGCCAGACAAAGAGCGTGCAGAGGCACGAAAGGACGAACGAGACGGACAGACCGGTAAGCAATATCCTGCGCTTGGCGTAGATTGCTGCTTCCGGTTCTGCAGCGGTAAATTTGGAGATCGAACTCTGGATGGCAGAGGTACACAGCGCAAAGGAAAGAGCGAGCACCGGACTGATCAGCTCATAGATGCCCATTTGCTCCGCACCGAAGGTGCGGGAGAGGAAAATCCGGTAAAAAAAGCCGATAATGCGGCTGAAAACTCCGGCGGCAGTCAGCAAAAGAGCGCCCTTCAACAGATGATTTTTATACATGGCAAAAAACGTCCCGGGAATCCTTACTGAAAGTATACGCGCAGGAACAAGGTGACAGAACTGCCCCCTGCAGTGCCGCATATGTGTGGATCAAAAAAGCGTCACCACGCGTGTCGGTGCGAAAAGCTGCAGTATGCATAAAACAGTTGCACCGCCTGTTGTTTTACGGTATACTTTCGGTGTCGAAATTGTTTTCAATAACCCAATACACAGGAGAGGATGGTTGTTTTTGATGAGCACAGACAGATATACAAGCCCGTTATCGGAACGGTATGCAAGCCGCGAAATGCAGTTCATTTTTTCTCAGGATATGAAGTTCCAGACCTGGAGAAGACTCTGGATTGCGTTGGCAGAGACAGAAAAGGAACTCGGACTTCCGATCACACAGGAGCAGATCGATGAGCTGAAAAGCCATGCGACTGATATCAACTACGACGTGGCAAAAGCGCGCGAGAAGGAAGTGCGCCATGACGTTATGAGTCATGTGTATGCCTACGGTGTACAGTGCCCGAAGGCGAAGGGCATTATCCATCTGGGAGCAACCTCTTGCTATGTAGGGGATAATACCGATATTATTATTATGGCAAAGGCCCTCGAGCTGGTTCGCAAAAAGCTGTTAAATGTCATCCGCGAGCTGGCAGATTTTGCAGACAAGCAGAAGGACCTGCCGACACTGGCATTTACCCATTTCCAGCCCGCGCAGCCTACGACAGTCGGTAAACGCGCCTCTCTGTGGCTGCAGGAGTTTTACATGGATCTGTGCGATCTGGACTATGTAAAGGATTCCCTGCGTCTGCTTGGTTCCAAGGGTACGACCGGTACACAGGCATCTTTCCTGGAATTGTTTGCGGGAGATCAGGAAAAGGTGGACCGCCTCGATCCCATGATCGCTGAAAAATTAGGCTTCCCCGGTTGCTATCCGGTATCCGGACAGACCTATTCCCGTAAAGTTGATACCAGAGTGATGAATGTGTTGGCCGGCATTGCAGCCAGTGCACACAAGATGTCCAACGATATCCGTCTGTTACAGCATCTGAAAGAAGTGGAAGAACCCTTCGAAAAAAATCAGATCGGCTCCTCCGCGATGGCATATAAGAGAAACCCGATGCGCAGCGAAAGAATTGCATCTCTGTCCAGATATGTGATGGTGGACGCGTTAAATCCTGCGATCACATCTGCTTCCCAGTGGTTTGAGCGCACGCTGGACGATTCGGCGAACAAGAGAATTTCCATTGCGGAAGGCTTCCTTGCGATTGACGGCATTCTGGATCTTTGCATGAACGTCGTAGACGGCCTGGTTGTATATCCGAAAGTAATTGAGAAGCGCCTGCGCAGCGAGCTGCCGTTTATGGCGACCGAAAATATCATGATGGACGCAGTAAAGGCAGGCGGTGACAGACAGGAGCTGCATGAGAGAATCCGCGAGCTTTCCATGGAAGCAGGACGCAGAGTAAAGGAAGAGGGTGCAGACAACCAGCTGATGGCGCTGATCGCACAGGACGAAATGTTCCATCTCGACGAGGCTGCCCTGGAAGCATCCCTTGAGCCCTCCAAATATGTCGGCTGCAGCGCACATCAGGTAGAGCGCTTCTTGAACGACGTGATCCGTCCGGTGTTAAAAGAAAATGAAGCGGATCTTGGTATGAAGGCGGAAATTAACGTATAAGTTATACTTATGAGAAATATAAAATTTATTGATTTTACTTATATAAAAAATCTGCTATACTAAATCAGTAAGATGACATATGCGCTGATGGGACAGCGCACATAAAGGGATGCCGATTTTAGCGGCAGAATGAGAGGAAAAATGGTTAAAGCAGTAGTAGGTGCAAACTGGGGCGATGAAGGAAAAGGCAAGATTACAGATATGCTTGCGAAGGAAGCGGATATTGTCATCCGTTTTCAGGGCGGTGCAAATGCCGGACATACGATTGTCAACGATTACGGCAAATTTGCGCTTCATACACTGCCGTCTGGCGTGTTCTACAGCCATATTACCAACATTATCGGCAACGGTGTTGCACTGGATATTCCAAAAGTATTTAACGAGGTCAACCAGCTGGTAGAGCGGGGCGTACCGGCACCGCATCTGATGATTTCCGACAGAGCACAGGTGGTAATGCCCTATCATATTTTACAGGATACCTATGAAGAAGCACGTCTGGCAGGCAAGTCCTATGGCTCCACCAAGTCCGGTATTGCGCCGTTTTATTCCGACAAGTTTGCAAAGATCGGTTTCCAGGTCAGCGAGCTGTTTGACGACGAGGTGCTGGAAGAAAAGCTGCAGAAGGTCTGCGCACTCAAAAATGTCCTGTTCGTGAATTTGTATCATCAGGAACCGCTCGATCCCAAAGAGCTGTTAAATACCCTGCATGAATACCGCGACATGGTAGCTCCTTATGTGGGCAACGTGTCCGAGTTCTTATATCAGGCGGTCAAAGAAGGCAAAAACATCCTGCTGGAAGGTCAGCTGGGTACGATGAAAGACCCTGACCACGGCATTTACCCGATGGTAACGTCTTCTTCCACACTGGCAGCATACGGCGCAATCGGCGCAGGCATTCCGCCTTATGAAATCAAAAAGATTGTCGCTGTTACCAAGGCATATTCCTCCGCAGTCGGTGCAGGCGCATTTGTTTCTGAAATCTTCGGTGACGAAGCGGATGAGCTGAGAAGAAGAGGCGGTGACGGCGGCGAATTCGGCGCGACAACCGGTCGTCCGAGAAGAATGGGCTGGTACGACTGCGTTGCTTCCCACTACGGATGCAGACTGCAGGGCGCGACCGACGTTGCACTGACCGTTCTGGACGTTCTGGGTTATCTGGATGAAATCCCGGTTTGTGTCGGCTATGAAATCGACGGTCAGGTGACAAAGGAGTTCCCGGTTACCTGCAAGCTGGAAAAAGCGAAGCCTGTATACGAGGTTCTGCCTGGCTGGAAATGCGATATCCGTGGCATCCGGACCTATGAAGAGCTGCCGGAAAACTGCCGCAAGTACATTGAGTTCATCGAAAACCAGATCGGCTATCCGATTACAATGGTATCCAACGGCCCTGGCAGAGATGACATCATCTACAGAAACAGCCCGCTGGCATAAGATTGTTCGCAAGAACCCTGGATAATTTTCCACAGGCAGGTTTGTCTGCAAGCGCGAAAGCGACAAGTGAACTTCCTGGATGACAGAAATTCTAAAATCCCTTATAATAGAGTCATGGCTCATTGCCTCATTTTCGGGCGGCAGCCATCGACTCTGTGATAGGGGATTTTTTTTGATGACAGCAAATCTGGAATATTATCGTGTTTTTTATTATGTGGCACGCTGCAGCTCAGTGACAAAGGCGGCGGCAGCGCTTTCCTTGTCTCAGCCGGCGGTCAGCCAGAGCATCCGGCAGCTGGAAAAGGCGCTCGGCAGCAGCCTGTTTGTGCGCAGTGCGCGTGGAATCAGCCTGACGGCGGAAGGAAAAATCCTGTACGAATATGTGGAAAAAGGGTATAGCGCATTTCTTGCCGGGGAAAAGCGGCTGTTGCAGATGCAGAACCTGGAATGCGGTGAAATTACGATCGGGGCGTCCGATATGACGCTGCGTTTTTTTCTGTTACCGTATCTGGAACGGTTCCATGAAAAATATCCGGGGGTGCGGTTTCAGATTACGAATGGTCCGACGCCTGCGACGATGGGACTTTTAAAAGAGAAAAAGATCGATTTTGGAGTCGTATCCGGTCCTCTGGAAAAGCGGGAGGGCGTCCACTTGATGCCTGTGCGTAAAATTGAAGATATTTTTGTGGCAGGACGAAACTTTTTGGAATATACCCGTCAGAAGCAACCGCTTTCCGTTTTGGAAAAAGTGCCGCTTATCATGTTGGATCAGGATACAAGCACAAGACGTTATGTCCAGCGTTTTTTGGAGCAGAGAAAGGTGTTCGTCCACCCGGAGTTCGAGCTTGCAACAAGCGATATGATCGTGCAGTTTGCCTTGAGAAACCTCGGTGTCGGAAGCGTTGTGCGCGATTTTGCCAAAAAGGAGCTGGACAGCAGAGAGCTGATAGAGTTAAAATTGGAAGAGCAGCTGCCGCAGCGGGAGTTTTTCGTCGTGACGGAGGAAAAGGGCGGCAGCAGTCTGGCGGCGCAGGAGCTTTTGCGGATGCTGTCAGAAACAGCAGAAGAAAATGCGGGAGGAGATCGGATATGATCAGAACAATTATCAGCGATATCGGAAACGTATTATCCGGTTTTACCTGGTACGATTTTTATAAAGGCAAGGGATATTCGGAAGAAATGGTGGAGCGTCTGGCAAAGGCGACGGTAGGGAGTGACATCTGGAAAGAATATGACCGCGGCGTCCTTTCCGAAGAGGAAATTTTGAACCGGTTTATTGCAAACGATCCGGAGCTGGAAGAAGACCTTCGCAAAACGCTGGCAAACGTCCGCGGCATCATGGAACGTTATGATTATGCGATTCCGTGGATTGAAGAGTTAAAGGCGAAGGGCTATCAGTTCCTTGTGCTGTCGAATTTTTCCAGAAAGGTGCTGCGGGAGTGCTGGAGCGATCTGGATTTTCTGCCGTATGTGGATGGCGGCATCCTTTCGTGTCAGGATAAGCTAATCAAGCCGATGCCGGAAATTTATTCGCTGATTTTAAGCCGGTATCATTTAAAACCGGAGGAATGTGTCTTTATGGACGATATTTTGGAAAATGTGGAAGCTGCCCGCAGAGCCGGGATCAATGCCTTTGTATTTGAAAATCAGGAACAGGCAAAGCAGATGCTTCGGACGTTTGGAGTAGAGTAACATGGTGAAACGATATATAACTCAGGGAAATCTGCTGATGGAGGTCAATCGGGCGGATGGCGGCTGCTGGGTGAATCTGGTTGCGCCGACCCTGGAAGAATGTGTGCAGATTGCACAGGAATTTCAGATTGACCTTGCGGATGTCCGCGCCGCGCTGGATGATGAGGAAAGCTCCCGTGTGGACGTCAGCAACGAATATTCCCTGATTTTATTCGACGTTCCGTCTGTGGAATACCGTCATCAGCGGGAAGCATATACGACCATACCGCTCGGTTTGATCTTGGTGAACGATGTGCTGCTGACTGTATGTGCGGAAGCAACGCCGGTTCTGAAAAATTTTCTGGAAAATACGGTCAAGGAGTTCAGCACTAAAAAACAGATGCGCTTTATCTACCAGATTTTTTTGCGTTCCTGCATGCTGTATCAGTCCTATCTGCGTATTATCGACCGCAAGCGGAAGGAGATCGAGGCGCATATTGGGGACGATACGGAGGAAATGGAGCTGATCGACTTACATGAGCTGGAATCCAACCTCGTATACTTTGATACGTCGCTGCGTGCCAACAAGGTCGTACTGGATCGTCTGATGCGTTATAGCCGTATCAAGAAATACCCGGAGGATCAGGATCTTTTGGACGACGTTGTGGTCGAAAACCAGCAGGCGATCGAAATGACGCGGATCTACCGGGACATTATCCAGGGAACGAGAGAGCTGCTGTCCTCCCTGATGGATAATCGCTTAAACAGCGCGATGAAATACCTTGCGTCGATCACGATCGTCATGGCGATCCCGACGATCATTTCCGGCATTTACGGAATGAACGTTTCCGAAAAATGGATGCCGCTGGCCCATACGCCTTACGGTTTCGGGATTATCTGCGTGCTGATTTTAGTTGCATGCGTGATTACGATGAAAGTGCTGAAAAAGAGAAAGATGCTGTAGAAGCGTAAAAAAGTGTGTACGAAAGCTGAAAAAGTGCTGCTGCCCGGGAAATAGTTGCCGGTGCAACAGCACTTTTGCGTTTTAGTTCTGCGCAGCATTTGCCTCGTCCTCGTTCTGCGTGCGGCCTGCGTCGGTCTGTCCGATATCGAAGGATGCGATCGTGTGCTTCTGTTCAAACTGCCCGTAAAGCCAGATGAAAATCCAGAGCAGGATCGGGACTGCAACCGTGCAGATCAGACAGCCGGAAAAGAGCCGCTGCCAACCGGGAAACGCAAAAATTGCGCTGAGGAGCGTGATGAGATAGAGCGCTGCTAAAAGGACGATACAGACGATGGCTGCGATTTGCTTTGCCGTTTTTTTCTTCTTCATAAGAGTCTCCATTCTGCCGTCGCAGGACGGCTGAAACAAATTCGATTCAGTACTTTACATTGCCGATGATAATGCTACAATATGCTTGATAGCATACATCAAAGAGGAGCGCTTTGCAAGCGCAGGAGGGAACAAAAGATGATATTTGAACCAATGGACAGAATTGTATTTGCAGGGGATTCGGTAACAGATATGGGAAGTGCACAGCCTGTGGGGGAAGGTCTGTTTGATAATGTAGGTCAGAGCTATGTGCGTATCATCGAAAACATGCTGAGCACCTGGTATCCGGAAGTGTATCTGCGTGTGACCAATTCCGGTGTTTCCGGCAACACGAGCAGAGATCTGCTGCAGCGTTTTGATTCGGATGTTGTTGCCTTAAATCCGGATTGGGTTTCGATCTGCATCGGCATCAACGACGTATGGAGACAGTTTGACAGCCCGGCGATTCCGGACGGACAGGTGATGCCCGAAGAATACGAAGCAAATCTGGAAAAAATGATTCTGTCAGTAAAAGGAACGGTAAAGGGCATCTTTATTTTGACACCTTATTATATGGAGCCTAATCCGCAGGACTGGATGCGAAAGAGAATGGACGAATACGGTGCGATTTGCAAAAAGCTGGCGGTAAAGCACGGCTGCTGTCTGGTTGATCTGCAGGAGGTATTCAACCGGTATTTTGAGTATCGTCATTCTTCCTATATTGCATGGGACAGAGTGCATCCGAACCTGATCGGCGCGACTGTAATCGCAAAAGCAGTTTTATCCCACTGCGGTTTTGAATACGACCATCAGCCTGCAAAAAAAGAAACGCAGACCTGTTAAGCGGCAAAGTGTTCACAGATTTTTTGCTTGCACAAATCGGGGGTCTGGGCTATAATAATGCAAAGTATGGATGTCCGTGCAAAAATGGGCGTGCGAAATGCAAAGGGAGCAATCCCGTCAGAAATTTAATTGAGGTGAAGAAATATGGCATTATTACAGCAGTGGAGAGATATGGCATACGACCAGCAGGCTGACAAGGCTAAGCTGCAGCAGTTCTGGGCAATTTATTTTACAAAAGAAAAGGATATCTACGCAGAACTGTTAAAGAACCCGGACGAGCTGGTAAGAGGCACGGTTAAAGAGCTGGCTGAGAAATTCGGCGTGGATATTATGACCATGACCGGTTTCCTGGACGGCATCAACGACAGCTTAAAGGCTCCCAACCCGATCGAGGAGATGGAGGAGGATACCGTTGTAAACCTCGGCTTTGATAAAGCACTGCTTTATAAGAACATGGTAGCTGCAGACGCAGACTGGCTGTACGGGCTGGAAGAGTGGAACGACATCTTCGATGAAGAGACCAGAAAGAAACTCTACAAAGAGCAGAAGAGTTCTACCACCATCGTAAAGGAAGCAAAGATTTATCCCAATGATCCCTGTCCCTGCGGCAGCGGCAAGAAGTACAAAAAGTGCTGCGGCAAAAATAAATGATCAAAGGCTCTTTACAAATCGAAACAGATCGATTAAGATAAGGGCAGCATTTGATAAAAAGACAACGCATGGAAGAGAAGAGTAATCCTGGAATCTGTATCAGAGAGAAACGCCGGTATCTGCATTGCAGAGCTGTGCTGGAAGCGTTTTGACAGAGGTCTCGTATGAAAACCATCTCGGAGCGGTCCTTAATCGGACACGGTGATTCCGTTATCATCAAAAGAGCGGCAGACTGCTGTTGCAGATCTGCAAAATGGGTGGAACCGCGCTGAAGCGTCCCATGTACATCGCAAGGTGTGCATGGGACTTTTTTATCGTATAGGAAACTTCGTTTCTATACGATAAAAACGCTCCGCGAGGATGCGCACTCGGCGCAAGGGTAGATGGTTGCCGAAGCAACCGCGCCTCGGCGCGAGAATGTGTCAGGGCACATTCTTTTTATCTATAGAGAGGACGAGATTCACAAAACTATGTGAAGATCGAATAAACAGGTTATTTTCAAAATTTTTAAGATAGAAAAAGGCGAAAGCCGGAAGGAGATACCATGAAGGTTACATTAAAAGACGGCTCTGTAAAAGAGTACGCACAGGCAATGTCTGTGATTGATATTGCGAAGAATTTGAGCGAAGGACTTGCGAGAGCGGCATGTGCCGGAGAAGTAGACGGAGAGGTTGTAGACCTGCGTACCGTTGTCGATCACGACGCTGCAGTCAACATTCTGACTGCAAAGGATGAAAAAGGTCTGGCTGCACTGCGCCACACCACCAGCCATGTAATGGCGCAGGCTGTAAAGCGCCTGTATCCCAACACAAAGCTGGCGATCGGTCCCTCTATCGCAGACGGCTTCTATTACGATATGGAGTTCGAAACTCCCCTGACCAGCGACGATTTTGAAAAGATCGAAGCAGAGATGAAGAAGATTGTCAAAGAGGATTTAAAGATCGAGCGCTTTACTCTGCCCAGAGAGAAAGCAATCGAATTTATGAAGGAGAAAGAAGAGCCTTATAAAGTAGAACTGATTGAAGATCTGCCGGAGGGCGAAGAAATCAGCTTCTATCAGCAGGGCGAATTTGTAGACCTGTGCGCAGGTCCTCACCTGATGAGCACCAAAGAAGTTGGCAAGGCATTCAAGATCATGAGCCTTGCAGGCGCATATTGGAGAGGCGACGAACATAACCAGATGCTGACCAGACTGTATGCAACCGCTTTTGCAAAGAAGGACGAGCTGGAAGCTTACATTACCATGATGGAAGAGGCGAAAAAGCGCGACCACAGAAAGCTGGGCAAAGAGCTGGGACTGTTTATGATGCATGAAGCAGGTCCTGGTTTCCCGTTCTTCCTGCCTAAGGGTATGGTATTAAAGAACACCCTGCTGGACTACTGGCGTGAAATCCACAGAAAAGCAGGTTATGTGGAAATTTCCACTCCTGTGATCTTAAACAGAAGCCTCTGGGAGACCTCAGGTCACTGGGATCATTATAAAAATAACATGTACACCACTGTAATCGACGGCGAAGATTATGCGATCAAGCCGATGAACTGCCCCGGCGGCGTTTTGGTATATGCATCTGAACCCCGTTCTTACAGAGATCTGCCGCTGCGCATGGGCGAGCTTGGTCTGGTACACCGTCATGAAAAATCCGGTCAGCTGCATGGTCTGATGCGTGTGCGCTGCTTCACACAGGATGATGCCCATATCTTCATGACACCTGAGCAGATCAAGGACGAAATCAAAGGCGTTGCAGGATTGATCAATGAAGTTTATTCCCTGTTCGGCTTCCAGTATCATGTAGAGCTGTCCACCCGTCCGGAGGATTCCATGGGCAGCGACGAAGACTGGGAGATGGCAACAGACGCGCTGCGCAGCGCTCTGGACGAGCTGCAGCTTCCTTATGTAGTAAACGAAGGCGACGGTGCGTTCTACGGACCGAAGATCGATTTCCATCTGGTAGACTGTATCGGACGTACCTGGCAGTGCGGTACGATCCAGCTCGACTTCCAGCTGCCTCAGCGTTTTGAACTGGAGTACGTTGGAGCTGACGGCGAGAAGCATCGCCCGATCATGATCCACCGCGTAGTATTTGGCTCTATCGAGCGTTTCATCGGTATCCTGATCGAGCATTTTGCAGGCGCATTCCCGACCTGGCTGGCTCCGGTACAGGTTAAGGTGCTTCCGATTTCCGATAAATACATGGATTATGCACAGAACGTCCTGAACAAGCTGACAGAAGCAGGCATCCGCGCAGAAGTGGATACCAGAGCAGAAAAGATCGGCTACAAGATCAGAGAGGCACAGACTGCCAAGATCCCTTACATGCTGGTTGTTGGTCAGAAGGAAGAGGAAGAAAACACCGTTTCTGTCAGAAGCCGTGCAGCCGGTGATGAAGGTGCAAGAAGCCTGGATACGTTCATCGCAGATATCTTAAAAGAGATCGAAACCAAGGAAAATCGCGTAAAGAAAGACTGATCCGGTAAAAAAACTGCATAAAATAACCTGTCATCGGGCATACTGACTGCCAGGAGCTGCGCAGAATGCGCAACGCACTACGCTATGTGGCTGTAAGGTGGCGCATCACAGATCAGCCTGTCCTGTGCGCAGAGAAAATGCGGACGCATCGCGCAGCTCTTCCAGAAAAGGAGGTATGGACGATGACAGATTTAAAGTGTAGTGTGGAAACCTGCTGCTTTCATGACGGAGACTGCTGCTGCAGAAACGACATTATGGTAGGCGGCGTAAAGGCCTGCAGCTGTGATGAAACCTGCTGTGAGAATTTTGAACAGCAGAAGGAGGGCAGCGCAAGAAACGCAGACGGATATCCTGACCGGATGACGCAGATCGACTGCGAAGCGGTAAAATGCCGCTACAATACCAATTATAAATGTCAGGCAGAGCATGTGGACATGCGCGGAAGTCGTGCCGGAGACCGCAGGGAAACCGCCTGCGCGACGTTTGTGGAACGGTGATGGAAGTTCACCCGCGCCATTCGCAATACCGCGTCTTCGACGCTCTCCGCTGCTTCGCAGCTCATTTTTGCTCATAGAGCGGCGCTCCCTTCGTACATTTTCGCAAGCAGATTTTTGTGCAAGCACAAAAGCCGCTCACGAAAAGTACGAGGGAACTATGATTAAAAAAAATTAAAAAATTTGCACGACGGGCATTGACAAATGATGTTCGTCGTGCTAATCTCTATTAGTACGCAGATGCGTAAGGAACAAACAAGCAGAGTATCCACTCTCACCCTATAGCGATCGGGCTCATAGGCGTTTACAGTTTCCTTTGCTTCTCAGAGGAAGAGCAGAGGTTGTGAGTGGATAGAAGCTATCCACTTTTTTTATTTTATTTCTTATGGAGGGAACCAGCCATTAGCGAATTATTTATCAACGAACAGATCAGAGACAAAGAGATCCGTCTGATTGGGGAGAGCGGAGAACAGCTCGGCATCATGTCTTCCAGAGAAGCACTGAAGCTGGCTGAAGAGGCAGGTTTGGATCTGGTAAAGATCGCCCCTACGGCAAAGCCGCCGGTGTGCAAGATCGTGGATTACGGTAAGTACAGATATGAGCTTGCCCGTAAGGAAAAGGATGCCAAAAGAAAACAGAAGGTCATCGAAGTAAAAGAGATCAGAATGTCTCCCAACATCGATACCAATGACTTAAATACCAAGGTCGGCGCGGCAAGAAAGTTCCTTGAAAAAGGGAACCGCGTAAAGGTAACATTGAGATTCCGCGGCCGTGAAATGGCGCACATGTCTACCAGCAAACATATTCTGGATGACTTTGCACAGATGCTTTCTGACATCGCTGTTGTAGAGAAGATGCCGAAGGTGGAAGGCAGAAGCATGATCATGTTTTTAACTGTAAAACGCTGATTGCACGGCTACAGTTAAAATATACGTTTAGGAAAATGAAGTAACAGGAGGAAATCAGATATGCCTAAAATGAAAACCAGCAGAGCTGCTGCAAAACGTTTTAAATTAACAGGAACCGGTAAGCTGAAAAGAGCAAAAGCTTACAAGAGCCATATCTTAACAAAGAAGTCCACCAAGAGAAAGAGAAATCTTCGTCAGGCAGCAATGACCGATGCTACCAATGTTAAGAATATGAAGAAGATTTTACCGTATTTATAAATCGTAAGGAGGAATCAGTAAGATGGCAAGAGTAAAAGGCGGCATGAGTGCCAGAAGAAAACATAATAAAGTATTGAAGCTTGCAAAAGGATACAGAGGCGCAAGAAGCAAACAGTACAGAGTTGCAAAACAGTCCGTTATGAGAGCTCTGACCTCTTCCTATGCTGGACGTAAGGAGAGAAAGCGTCAGATGAGACAGCTGTGGATCGCTCGTATCAATGCAGCTGCAAGACTGAACGGCTTATCCTATTCCAAATTTATGTTCGGCTTAAAGCAGGCTGGCGTAGATATGAACAGAAAGATGCTGGCAGAGATGGCAGTAAACGATGCGGCAGGCTTCGCTACCCTGGCTGAGCTGGCTAAGTCCAAAATCGCGTAAATTACAGGCTTGATAAAAGAAACGAAGACCTTCTGAAAGCATTCCTTTCAGAAGGTTTTTTGTTAGAAAGACTGAAAAAAATGAGAGAGAACATATCGGGATATCCTGTAGACAAGGTGACCAGGGATAAGCCCGTTTCAGATCGGATGTGAGGAAGATTGAAAAATAAAATTTTTCAATCGCGAGATTTGTGTCTGCGCGCACTTGACACAAACTCGACATGCGCAAAAAGCGTGCGCAGAAATGAGCGGAAAATATGAAAGAAACAACAGGATGGAAGAAAGAAAATCCGGGATCGAAAAAAGCGAGAGAGGCGGGAGCTTTTTCGGGAAACAGAAATTCTGCACCGGGCAGGAACGTCGCAAAGTCGAAAGCGCCTGTCGAAAATGCTGCTGCGAAGCAAAAACCGAGCCGCAAGGCTCCGGCTGCAAAATGTCCCCACTTTGGCAAGTGCGGCGGCTGTCAGTATCTGCACCTGTCCTACGGGGAACAGCTCGCTGCAAAGAAGCATCAGGTAAAGGAACTGATGGAAAAGCACTGCAAGGTGCGTCCGATTATTGGAATGGACGAAAATCCGTGGCATTATCGCCATAAGGTACAGGCGGTGTTTGGACTGGATCGAAAGAAGCAGCAGATTTCCGGGGTTTATGAAGAAAAAACCCATCGGATCCTGCCGGTGGAGACCTGCCTGATTGAAGATCAGAAAGCAGATGCAATTATTGCGACAGTGCGCAGCCTGCTCAAATCGTTTAAGATCAAGGTTTATGATGAAGATACCGGTTATGGTCTGCTGCGGTACGTTCTGATCCGAAAGGCGGAATTTACGGATGAAATCATGGTTGTTCTGGTAACAGCATCCCCTGTTTTTCCGTCCAAGAGAAACTTTGTGGAAGCCCTGCGTAGAGAGCATCCGGAAATCACAACGGTTGTCCAGAATGTCAACGACCGGACGGACAGCCTTGTGCTGGGCAGCAAGTATCAGGTGCTCTGGGGCAAAGGCTACATTGTGGACAGGCTCTGCGGTTGTAGCTTTAAGATTTCGCCCGGCTCCTTTTATCAGGTCAATCCCATTCAGGCTCAGAAGCTTTATGAAAAAGCGATCGAGCTGGCGGATCTGACCGGAAAGGAGACGGTTGTGGACGCATACTGCGGAACCGGAACGATCGGCATGATCGCAGCAAAAAAAGCGGGAAAGGTATTCGGTGTGGAATCCAACCCGGACGCAGTGCGGGACGCGGTCGGCAATGCGAAAGCAAACGATGTGAAAAACATCCGGTTTTACAGAGAGGATGCAGGGCATTTTTTGCAGAGCTGTGCAGCTGACAACATGCCAGTCGATGTTGTTTTGATGGACCCGCCGCGCGCCGGAAGCAGTGAAGAATTTCTGGATGCGGTTGCAAAAATCGGTCCAAAGCGCGTCGTATATGTATCCTGCAATCCGACGACGCTGGAGCGCGACTGTACCTATCTGGAAAAACAGGGCTATTGTGCAAAAGAAGTATGGCCGGTGGACATGTTCCCCTGGTCGGGGGCGGTAGAAGCGGTGTGTCTGTTGGAAAAAAACAAAAAAGCGAGGATACATGAATGACGATAGAAGAACGTGCAAATCAGGCGGCACAATGGAAAGCAACGGGGATTTACAACTGCGCGCAGGCGGTAACGCAGGCATTTGCAGATCAGATTCCGGTGGAGGCTGAGACGCTAAAAAAGCTTGGCGCGGGTTATGCGGCGGGCATGGGCTGTATGGAAAGCACCTGCGGCGCATTGATCGGCGCAGTCATGGCTGCCGGTATTTTGACGGACGGAAAAGGGACGCCGGCGGTTTCCAGACAGCTGGTGGCAGGTTTTCAGGAAAAATGCGGTGCGACAATCTGTAAGGATTTGAAAGGCATCGAGACCGGACGGGTGCTCTGTTCCTGCCCGGAATGTGTACGCAATGCTGTGCTCACACTTGGAGAGGTATTAAAGCTGGAGGAGAAAGTGTGATTACAACAATTCTTTGGGATGTGGATGGCACGCTGTTAGATTTTCTGGCGGCGGAAAAAGCGGCGATCCGGACACTTTTTGCAGAATTCGGGTTCGGGGAATGCACGGATGAGGCGATCGCCCGGTATTCCAAAATCAACCGCAGATACTGGGAAAAGCTGGAAAACGGCGAGCTGACAAAGCCGGAAGTCCTGGTCGGCAGATTCCGGGAATTTTTTGAAACGGAAGGGCTGGACGTAACGGCGGCACCGGCATTTAATGAGCGTTATCAGGTGTGCCTTGGGGATACAATCGTGTTTCGGGATGACAGCTATGAAATCGTAAAATCTTTGCACGGCAGGGTAAAACAGTATGTCGTTTCCAACGGAACAGTGCTGGCACAGACGAAAAAGCTCCGCCTTTCCGGGCTGGGGGAGCTGATGGACGGGATTTTTCTGTCCGAAGAGCTTGGTGCGGAAAAGCCGAATGCAGCGTTTTTTGACCAGGTATTTGAAGCAATTGAAGAAACCGACCGGAAAAAGATTTTGATTGTCGGGGATTCTTTGACGAGCGATATTCGCGGCGGCAACCTTGCGCAAATTGTGACGTGTTGGTATAATCCGAACGGACAGAAGGCGGACAGCACATATCGGATAGATGCCCAAATACAGGATCTGCAGGAGGTGATTCCACTGCTGTCACAGTCCTGGTAAAGAACAGAAGCAGATAGAAAACGGGAATCGGAAGGATGAAAAAAAGCGTGCAGAAAGTCGGAATGGAACAGCTGCGAAGCTGTCATGGGCAGGGAACCAGTGCAGAAGAGCTGCAGGATAGTCAGATATCGGAAGTAGTGATCAAAAAGGCGCAGGCAGGCGACTTGCCGCGGATTCTGGAAATCTATGCTTACGCGCGGGAATTTATGAAGCGAACGGGAAATCCGAATCAGTGGAAAGAGAACGCGCCGCAAAAAGAGGTGCTGGAAGCGGATATCCGGGCAGGACAGCTATATGTCGTCCGACAGAAAAATCGAATGACTGGCGTATTCGCCCTTGTGATTGGAAAAGATCCGACCTATGCGCAAATTGAGCAGGGCGCGTGGATTTCAGAGAGTGAATACGGAACACTGCATCGGGTTGCAGGCGACGGAACGGTGCATGGTCTGTTTCGGAGAATCGTCCTTTTTTCAGAAGAAAAAATTGGACATCTGCGGATTGATACACACGCGGACAATCACATTATGCAGCATCTGATCCTGAAAAACGGGTTCGAACAGTGCGGAATCATCCATATCGCGGACGGTTCGGAACGGATTGCCTATGAAAAGGTGGTTTCGGTTGCATCTTAAAAAACGATATTGTATAATTCATCAGGAAAGGATTGGTAAGACAGATGGAAAAAATAGCAAGCTTTACCGTTGATCATATTAAATTACAGCCTGGAATTTATGTTTCCAGAAAAGATACCGTAGGACAGGAAGTGATCACGACCTTCGATCTGCGGATGACAAGTCCGAACGAGGAGCCTGTCATGAATACAGCGGAGATGCACACAATCGAGCATCTTGGCGCGACCTTTTTAAGAAATCATCCGGTGTATAAGGATAAGACGATCTATTTTGGACCGATGGGCTGCAGAACCGGCTTTTATATGCTGTTGGCAGGTGATTATACATCGAAGGACGTCGTAGGGCTGGTAACCGAGCTGTTTGAGTTCGTACGCGACTTTAAAGGAGAAGTCCCCGGGGCTGCTGCAAAAGACTGCGGAAACTATCTGGATATGAACCTGCCGATGGCAAATTATCTTGGAAAGAGATATCTGGAGCAGGTTTTATACAATATTAAAGAAGACCGTCTGGTTTATCCGGAGTAAGATAAGAAAGGAAAAAGAAAATGGCAAAAATTGGTATTATCGGCGCCATGGAGCTGGAAGTTGATGCGTTAAAGGCAGCCATGGAGGTAAAAAACACCGTAACAAGAGCGGGAATGGAGTTTAAAGAGGGAACTTTAAACGGCGCTGACGTCGTTGTTGTGCGCTCCGGAATCGGAAAAGTAAATGCTGCGCTCTGTGTACAGATTCTGGTGGATTTATTTCAGATCACCCATGTGATTAACACCGGTGTGGCAGGTTCCCTGAATGCAGATCTGGATATTGGGGATATCCTGATTTCCAAAGATGCGATTCATCATGATGTGGATGCTACCGTATTCGGGTATCCTCTGGGAGAGCTTCCACAGATGGGAATCCGGGAATTTATCGCAGATGAAACTCTGGTAAATCTGGCAGTGGAATCCTGTAAAAAAGTCAATCCCGACCTGACAGTCCGCACCGGACGCGTTGTGAGCGGCGATCAGTTTATTTCCTCTGACGATGTAAAAAAACGCCTGATCGAAGTGTTCCACGGCGATTGCGCGGAAATGGAAGGCGCGTCTATCGCACATGGCGCATACTTAAATAAAATTCCGTTTATCGTAATCCGGGCGATTTCCGATAAGGCAGATGGCTCTGCAGAGATGGATTACACGGCCTTCGAGCATGAGGCGGCAAAGCATTCCGCGCGTCTGGTAGAAGATCTGGTACAGAAGATTCAGTAAGCGTTACAGTCCGCCTACGCCAGTTGCAAAGAAGCAGCCACGAGAGAACTGTAAAAAAATAAAAAAAAGACTTGCGCTGCTGTCAAAGTTGTGATAATATATCCTTTGTCAGCAGCGAACAACACTGATACAGTGCTGAACACTGAAAGATAAATGCAGGAATGGCGGAATTGGCAGACGCGTACGGTTCAGGTCCGTATGGTAGCAATACCATGAGAGTTCAAGTCTCTTTTCCTGCAGGAACAAAAAGCGCTTCGAGAAATCGAAGCGCTTTTTCTGTCAGGATGCGCAACAGTGCAGATAAGCCGTATAGGCAGAGAGGATTACAGTACATGGTTTTATATTTTATCAGACACGGTGAGACGTCATGGAACGTAGAAGGGAAAATGCAGGGACAGACCGATATTCCGTTAAATGAAAATGGAATCCGGCTGGCAGAAGAAACAGCGGAAGGAATGAAAGAGATTCCCTTCGATTTATGTATCACGAGTCCGCTTTCGCGGGCGAGACAGACGGCAGAGATCGTGCTTGGCGGCAGAAAGGTTCCGATAATTGAGGATGCCAGAATTGAAGAATTGTCTTTTGGAAACTGGGAGGGAATCGGATGCCGTCCGGAAAATTATGCGGTTCCGACGCCGATTGAGGAATTTCAGAAGTTTTATACCGAGCCGTTTGCGTTTGTGCCGGGAGAAGGCGGGGAGACGATTCTGCAGCTCTGTAAGCGTACAAAAGAGTTCTGGGATGAAGTAACGGCAAAGCCGGAATATGAAGATAAAACGATTCTGGTTGCAACGCACGGCTGTGCGTTGAGAGCAATTCTGCACAATATTTATGAAGATAAAGCGGATTTCTGGCATGGATTTGTACCGGTCAACTGCGCGGTCAGTGTCGTAGAAGTCAAAGACGGAAATGCAAAACTGGTCGGGGATGACAGAATTTATTATAATGCAAAGGAAGTTGTGAATCACTTCAATGTGAAAAAGATGTTCGAAGAATAAAAATCAGACAGAAATATGGAAAAAGCCTGAGATGATGGAAAAAGTCTCAGGCTTTATTATCGTATGGAAACTTCGTTTCCATACGATAATAAACGCTCCGCGTGGATCGCACTGCAGCGGAATGGAAGAATGTCGCTTGCGCGACCCGCCGCAGGCGGAGAATCCTGCTTCGCAGGATTCATTTTTATCGTATAGGAAACTTTGTTTCCATACGATAATAAACGCTCTACGCGGATGCGCACTCGGCGCAAGGGTAGATGGTTGCCGAGGCAACCGCGCCTCGGCGCGAGAATGTGCCAAGGCACATTCTTTTTTATTATACAGAAAAGAAGAAATAGACTTAAAAGTGCATGCGCCTTCGTACTGCGTTCCTGAGCCTTGCACGGGAGAGAATCGTGATCAGCGAGATTACAATAACGCCACAGACGGAGCAGACGACCGCCGACCAGGTCAGTCGCAGCGGAAGTAAAAGGTACCGGCGGATGAGCAGCTCGATACCGGCGCACAGCAGAGCGGCTTCCGCGAAAAAATAAAGCGCTTTCATCAAAAAGGCAGAAGAAATTTTGCGCAGACAGAAAGCAAAGAGAATCGCGGCCAGCGTGCAGAGCGCGGTGATCGGCAGGGACAGTCCGAAGAACCAGCTGTGATCCGTGGTATTAAAGCCGATCAGAAACTGATATAACATTACGGCAAGACCATCGAAGAGCAGGGAAAGGTAGATAGGAAGCTTGGTATATATTACTGCAGGGATTGACATTACCCAGATCAGGACACAGGCTCCAATTACGTAAAGCGACCAAAGATGCTGCCTGAATACCAGCAGATTTAACAAAAGGCTGCACAGACCGGCCGCAGTGAGAGAGACGGAAAGCAAAATGGCGAGGTCTTTTCGGCGTACAACCTCAACCTGTCCCTTTTCTTTCGGAAACGGGGAGACAGGCTGCATTTTGGAAAGATCATGTGGATTGATAACAGGGGTATTGCAGAGCGGACAGTATTTTAAGGACGGGTCCAGCTTTACCCCACAGTTGACACAGTATGACATATGATTTCACTCCTTTTTGATTCATGACAATAAAATGGGCGCGCGTTCTATTACAGTTCCCGGTTACTTTCGATCGTGACGGGGATGCCGTCCTCGACGAGCTTTTGGAAAAATCGCCGTTCCACATCCGCTTCGATGATACAGCTGGCGAAATTGACGGTCAGCGTGTCCTCAAAACTGACAATGGCGCAGTTGGTGCGCTGGGAATACGGGATTCCCATATAAATATCGAAGCGTTCCAGATAGGGCTTCATATCGTCAGGAACGCGGATTGCGCCCATGTTGGTCAGACCGGCAGAGGAATTTTTGTCCTGCACCCGCTGGTAAAACTGCCGGACGACGAAATCCTTTAAAAACAGCGGGACAATACGGATCAGGGGATTACGCTGCGTGGAAGCATTCGTTGTGATATCGCCGCGCAGGAACTTGCTGTTGATATAGTAGCGCATATAGTGGTGCACCTGAGTGACAATTTCTTCAAAGGTGTAGTCACCCAGTCTTGGATCGATAGACGGATAAACCATCGTGATAAAGTTGCGCAGCGTTTTGGATGGAAAAAAGCGGCGCAGGTTGACGGGCATGGCGATCCGCACAGGGCGCAGGCGCAGATGAAAATCGTGCTCCTGCTTTTGTAAAAGAGAATATAAAAGCACGGCGTTTAGGTATTCCGTAATCGAAGCCTGATATTGCTTGGCAACCTTCTGGACAGCGCTGACGCTCATGATGCCGTCAATCACGTTGAGGGTATAGAAAGGTTCTTGCGTGCCGCGCACACGGTAAGTTTTTTCGGCGGGTCTTGGCGGGCAGACGCGGGCGTTTGCATAGCGCATATAGGCGTCTTCAAATTCTTCCGGATCCGGTGTTTCGTTGACATCTAAAACGAAGCCGCCGTTGGAAATTTCGTGTCCCAGGAGCCGCAGATAAACGGCAGTAACTGTCTGGAGCAAATACATGCCGCCGGTACCGTCCCCGAGGCTGTGATGGGCTTCTAGGGAAATCCGCCGGTCATACCAGTAAAAACGTACTAGATAGCGGTTATTGGATTTAAACGGCATCGGCATGCAGAAATTGCGGATATCGGGTTTTACAAACGGACCGGGACGGGTATTCGGCTCAAGATAGCGCCAGAAAAATCCTTTCCGCATTGCGGAATGATAGGTAGGAAAGCGTTTCATGGCAATATCGACAGCCTGCTGCAAAATATCCGGCTGCACCGGGTCTTTTAACAGGACGGAAAGCCTGTACACGGAGGAAAAGTCCCGGCGCTGCAGCGTCGGATATACAATCGCGGACAGATCCAGCCGATACCAGGTTTTCGGAGTATGTTTTGGTTTTGATTTTGACATATCGGATTCATCCTTTCGCTGCTGCTGGCATGAGTTCGTCAACACACAGCATATTGCAGTTCACCGCGCCATTTGCAAGAACGCTGCTTTCCGCTGCTTCGCAGCTCATTTTTGCGCATGGAGTGGCGCTTCCTTCGTGCATTTCTGGAAGCAGATTTTTGTGCGAGCACAAATCTGCTTCCAGAAACGCAGGAGTGAACTGTAAGAACAGTATACACCAGCACGGGCAAAAGGAACAGGAAAAAGTTAAATCTTGTAAGAATAGAGGAAAATATGCTATAATTAAAATAATATCTTCTTTTTTGTGAGGAAGAAATAGAAGCTGTAAAAAAGAACGGAAATGGCGGAAAAACCTATTTTTACAAAGCATGCCGCGGCTGCGGCAGATACGGAGGAGATATGGCGGTAAGCAGCAGGCAGAACCAGAATATGATGAATCTGATCCGGAAGGTGCACGGGTTGGTGGAGCGCCCGGATCTGACGAAACACAGGCAGTCCCAGGACAGAATCGGCGCGATCCTCGGTACGGAAAAGGGAATTGCCTATGAAGAGACAGAGGTAGACGGCATGAGCTGCGAATGGGTGAAGGTGGAACGCGCGCATCTAAAGCGATATGTGATTTTGTATTGTCATGGCGGTGGCTATTCAACCGGCAGTACGGTATATGCCAGGACGCTGACGACAAAGCTGGCAGAATCCACAGGGATGGATGTGTTTTGCTTTAATTACCGGCTCGCGCCGGAATGTAAATTTCCGGCGGCTGCGGAAGATGCCATGAAGGCCTGGAACTATCTGATGTATTTGGGATACGGCGCGCGGGACGTGATTGTTGCGGGAGATTCCGCAGGCGGAAATCTTGCGTTGTCGCTGACGCTGAAATTAAAAGACGAAGGAAGAATGCTGCCAAGAGGACTTGCACTGATGTCTCCGTGGACAGACCTGACCAAATCAGGGAAAAGTTATCAGACAAGAAGCAGCGTAGATCCGGTTCTGGATCACGAATACCTGGATCGGATGATCGAAAATTATGCGGGCGGGATGGAGCTGACGAATCCGTATATTTCCCCGCTGTTTGGAAAGCTGGAAGGGCTGCCGCCTGTATACATTCAGGTCGGGGACAACGAGCTTTTACTTTCGGATTCGACGCAGCTGCACAAAAATCTCGTCAAGGCAGACGTTTCTGCCCGAATCGACATTTATAAGGGCATGTGGCATGTGTTCCAGATGTCGCCCCTCAAGAACGCCTATGACGCGATGAACAAAATTGCCGAATTTATTTTCGATATCTGCCGATAAAAAAAGGAAATCCGAAATTTTTACAGAATAAATAAAAAGTAGGACTGCAAAAGAGCAGAACCAAAGGAGCAAAAAGCATGTATTATCCGGAAGAGCTGATCGAAGAGGTCAGAACCAGAAACGATATAGTAGAGGTGATCTCCGGTTATGTGCGGCTGCAGAAAAAAGGAAGCAACTATTTCGGGCTGTGTCCGTTCCATAACGAAAAGTCGCCTTCCTTTTCCGTATCCCCCGGAAAGCAGATGTATTATTGCTTCGGCTGCGGTGCGGGCGGCAATGTGATCACCTTTTTGATGGAGTACGAAAACCAGACGTTCCCGGAAGCGGTCAGGACGCTGGCGCAGCGTGCCGGAATCGCCCTGCCGGAGGCAGACGACTCCAAAGAAGCGAGGCAGGCGGACAGCCGCCGCGCAAAGCTTTTGGAAATCAATAAGGAAGCGGCGAAATATTTCTATTACCAGCTGCGCACCGAACGGGGCAGTGTCGGGATGGAATATCTGCGCAAAAGAGAATTAAGCGACGAGACGATGAATCATTTCGGGCTGGGTTATGCGAACAAATACAGCAACGACCTGATTCAGTATCTGAAATCAAAGGGCTATTCCGAAGACCTGATCCGGGATGCAGGACTTTGCAACGTGGATGAAAAACATGGTATGTATGACAAGTTCTGGAACCGCGTCATGTTTCCGATCCAGGATATCAACCATCGCGTCATCGGTTTTGGCGGACGTGTGATGGGCGATGGGAAGCCCAAGTACTTAAACTCACCGGAAACAGAGATTTTTGATAAGAGCCGGAACCTGTACGGGTTAAATTTTGCCCGGACGAGCCGGAAAGGAAATGTGATTCTCTGTGAAGGATATATGGACGTTATCGCGATGCACCAGGCGGGCTTTACCCAGGCGGTTGCGTCACTGGGAACTGCGTTTACATCGGGGCAGGCGAGTCTGCTTCGGCGTTACGCAAATGAAATCCTGCTGTCCTATGACAGCGATGGCGCAGGCGTCAACGCGGCACTTCGGGCGATCGGAATTTTGAAGGAAGCGGGAATGACCGGACGGGTCATCAACCTGGAGCCTTACAAGGATCCGGATGAATTCATTAAGGCGCTGGGCGGAGAAGAGTTCCAGAAACGGCTGGATCATGCGGAGAACAGCTTTTTCTTTGAACTGCGCCAGCTGCAGAAAAATTATGATTTATCAGACCCGGAACAGAAAACTGCATTTCATCGGGAAATCGCCAGAAAGCTCTGCACTTTTTCGGAAGAGGTGGAGCGGGAAAATTACATCGAAGCGGTGGCGCAGAAGTACCACATCGGCTTTGAAAACCTCCGCAGGCTGGTGGGAACCTATGCCGCCCAGACCGGGCTTGCACAGCCTGTGATCCGCCCCAAATCCGGTGTTCAGAAAAAGAACACAGCAGCGGAGGGCATCAAAAACAGCCAGAAATTATTATTGACCTGGCTGGTCGAACAGCCGCAGCTTTATCGCCAGATTTCAAAATATATTTCTCCGAAGGATTTTACGGAAGGCTTATATGAAAAGGTGGCGGACAGGCTGTTTGAGGAGCTGGAGCAGGGCAACATCAATCCGGCTTCCATTATCAGCATGTTTGAGGAGGAAGAGGATCAGCGCGAGGCGGCTTCTTTATTCCATACGAAGCTGGAGCGTCTGGAAAGCACCGCAGAACAGGAAAAGGCGCTGCACGACATCGTCTGTGCGGTCAAGCGAAACAGTTATGAAAGAGACAGCGCGCAGCTCGGGACGGACGTAGCTGCACTAAACCGCGTGATCGCGGGCAAAAAACAGCTGGAAGAGCTTGCAAAAACGCATATTTCCCTCGAATAAGGCAACAACAGGTAATACAGATACAGGAAGGATGTAGACAGACATGACAATGGATGAAAACACACGGGCAAAGTATGAGGAGAAAATAAAAACGCTTCTCGCTATGGCAAAAAAGAAAAAGAATGTGCTGGAATACCAGGAGATCAGCGACCATTTCGCAGATTTACATCTGGAAGAAGAACAGATGGATGAGATTCTGGATGCGCTGGAAAAGAGCGGTATCGACGTGCTGCGCATTACCGATGATGATGATATCCCGGATGAAGAACTGCTTTTGTCGGATGAAGACGAAGTGGACATGGAAAACCTTGATTTAAGTATTCCGGACGGCATCAGCATCGAGGATCCGGTGCGCATGTACTTAAAGGAAATCGGCAAGGTCCCGCTTCTGTCTGCAGAAGAGGAAATCGAGCTTGCAAAAAGAATGGAAAACGGCGATCAGGAAGCCAAAAAGCGTCTGGCGGAGGCCAACCTGCGTCTGGTTGTCAGCATTGCAAAGCGTTATGTGGGCCGTGGTATGCTGTTCCTGGATCTGATTCAGGAAGGTAACCTGGGTCTGATCAAAGCGGTTGAAAAATTTGATTACCGCAAAGGCTACAAGTTTTCTACCTACGCGACCTGGTGGATTCGTCAGGCGATTACGAGAGCGATTGCGGATCAGGCGAGAACGATCCGTATCCCTGTCCATATGGTAGAGACCATCAACAAGCTGATCCGCGTGAGCCGTCAGCTGCTTCAGGAGTTAGGCCGTGAACCTACTCCGGAAGAAATTTCCGAGGAGATGGGCATGCCGGTGGATCGTGTCAGAGAGATCTTAAAGATTTCTCAGGAGCCGGTATCTCTGGAAACTCCCATCGGCGAAGAGGAAGACAGCCATCTGGGCGACTTCATTCAGGACGACAACGTTCCGGTACCGGCGGAAGCGGCATCCTTTACGCTGCTTCGGGAACAGCTCGTTGAGGTTCTGGGCACGCTGACAGAGAGGGAGCAGAAGGTTCTGCGCCTGCGGTTTGGTCTGGATGATGGTCGTGCGAGAACACTGGAAGAGGTTGGCAAGGAATTTAACGTTACCAGAGAGCGTATCCGTCAGATTGAGGCAAAAGCGCTCAGAAAGCTGCGCCATCCCAGCCGCAGCCGCAAGTTAAAGGATTATCTGGACTAAGATGAAAATAGAATTATCGGAAAGAATGCAGGCGGTTTCGGCACTCGTCCCGAAAGGCCATGTCGCTGCGGACATCGGCTGCGACCACGGATTTGTTTCGATTGATCTGGTGCAGCGCAGCATTTGTCCGCACGTCTATGCGGCGGACGTCCGCAAAGGACCGCTGGATCGCGCAAAAGAGCATATCGCAGCCTGTGGCCTGAAAGATAAGATTACGGCGGTGCTGTCGGACGGATTGAAAGAGGTGCCGGTTTATGGCAGCGGCGCGGACGGCTTTATCGCTGCCGGGATGGGCGGCAAGCTGATCGTTTCGATTCTGACGGCGGTACCGGAAAAAACGGCGCAGCTTTCCTGGTGCGTCCTTTCCCCTCAGTCGGAAATCTGGCTGGTGCGGCAGGCGCTGAGAGAGCTTCGTTTTTTTATCATCGAAGAAAACATGGTGCTGGAAGAGGGCAAGTATTACCCAATGATGCTGGCAGTCCGGGCGGGCGCAGACTGGGATGTCGAATTGGAAAATGCGCAGCGCAAAAAACATCGGCTGGCAGAAAAGCTTCTGCAGTCGGGACTGACTGAGGAAATGTGCCGGTTTGCCGGAGACTGGATTGGCTGGCAGCTGATGGACAGCCGCAGTGAGGTATTGTTTTCCTTCCTGGAACATACAATCAAAACAGACGAAGCGCTGCTTTTGGCGATGCCGAAGCCGGATGGTGATCGGGCGACAGCCTGCAGCGATCAGCTGATGCCTGGCGACGGCTCTGCAGAGCGCATTTTAAAACGACGAACGGAGCTGGAGGCGCGTATGCAGCTTTCTGAAAGAGTGTTGGAAGTTTTGAAAATGGAAAAGCAATAGAGCGCACGCTCCGGGAGCAGTTTCCGTTGGCGAAAACGGAAAGGAGATCGTACAGATGCAGGAAAAAAAGGTGACATATCAGGAACTTGCCGGACAGGCACAGAAAAAAGAAAAGCATCAGATTGTACTTGCAATTGCAGACGGCAAAATCCGGGAGTTGTTCCAGACAGCGAAAGAGGGCGAGAAGATTTCCTTTTTGACGACGGCTGACCGGATCGGTCATGATACCTGGGTGCGCAGCGCAGTCATGCTTTTGATGAAAGCGGCATCCGATGTGGCAGGCAGCCTGCAGAAGGGAAAGCTGAAAGTAGAATTTTCCATTGGAAGAGGGCTGTATTGCTCTCCACGGGATGGACGGAAGGTGGACAGTACGTTCATCGATCAGGTGCGGGAGCGGATGAGAGAGCTGGCGGCGCAAAAAATTCCGTTTGTAAAAATGACGAAAACGACGGACGAGGCGATCGCCTTGTTTGAATCACAGGGAATGGCGGATAAGGTGCAGCTGTTCCGTTACCGGAGAGCTTCTTGTATCAATGTGTATGAGCTGGACGGTTATTATGATTATAATTATGGCTACATGGTGCCGGATACGGGCTATATCGACTGTTTTGACCTGTTCCCTTACCAGGACGGACTGATGCTTCTGCTTCCGGAACGGCGCGATCCGGAGCAGCTGCCTGTTTTTGAAGAGCGAAAAAAGCTTTTTAAAGCGCTGGAGGATTCGACGCGCTGGGGCGAGAAGCTCGGCATTACGACGGTTGGAGATTTGAATGACAAGATCTGCGGCGGCGATCTGGCAGAGCTGATTCTGGTACAGGAGGCGATGCAGGAGAGCCGAATTGGACGGATTGCAGAGGACATCGCAGGACGCAAGGGTGTCAAATTCGTCATGATTGCGGGACCTTCTTCTTCCGGGAAAACGACATTTTCTCATCGACTTTCCATTCAGCTAAAGACGTTTGGACTGACGCCGCATCCGATCGAGGTGGACAATTATTTTGTCAACAGAGAAAAAACGCCGCGGGACGCGGACGGCAATTACAACTTCGAGAGCCTGGACGCGATCGATACAGAGCGGTTCAACAGAGATATGTGCGAGCTGCTGGAAGGAAAGCGTATCGAGCTGCCGACGTTTAATTTCAAGACCGGCAAACGGGAATATAAGGGAAACTTTTTACAGCTCGGGGCAGACGATATTTTAGTGATTGAGGGCATTCACGGCTTAAACGATAAGATGTCTTACGCGCTGCCAAACGAGAGCAAATACAAAATTTACATCAGCGCGCTGACGAGCCTGAATGTGGATGAACATAATCGGATTTCCACGGCAGACGGAAGACTGCTGCGTCGGCTGGTGCGGGATGCCCGGACGAGAGGAACGAGCGCAGGACAGACAATTGCCCAGTGGCCGTCTGTGCGGCGCGGCGAGGAAGAGAATATTTTTCCCTTCCAGGAAAGTGCGGATGCGACGTTTAATTCTGCGTTAATTTACGAGCTCTGCGTCTTAAAAACCTATGCGGAACCGCTGCTTTACGGTATTCAGAAGGGCGATCCGGAATATTTTGAGGCAAAGCGGCTGCTCAAGTTCCTGGACTATTTCCTGGGCGTCAGCAGCGAGAATTTGCCGAAAAATTCGATTGTGCGGGAGTTTGTCGGAGGCAGCTGCTTCCGCGTCTGAAAATGGGACAAGCGTGCGGAAACGCATGAAAGCTGTGGCTGACATTGAAGCTACAGACAGAATTTCTCCTTGCCAAGCAGGGAAAATGCTGTTAAAATGGCACATGGCAAGTAAGATAAATGGTCGCGGCTGTCAGCCGTAAGGCACCCGAAAGGGGACAGGTGAGGAAAGTCCGGGCTTCACAGGGCAGGATGCCGGATAACGTCCGGTGGAGGTGACTCCAAGGATAGTGCAACAGAAATGAACCGCCAGGCTTTGCCTGGTAAGGGTGGAAGGGCAGTGTAAGAGACTACCGCCCGTCCGGTAACGGACGGGGCATATGTAAACCCCATCCGAAGCAAGACCGAATAGAAAGCAACAGATTTGCCCGATCTGCTTTCAGGTAGGTCGCTTGAGCCTGCCGGCGACGGCAGGACTAGATAGATGACCATTCACGACATAACCCGGCTTATCGTTTTGCTTGCCGGCAAAAGCACTGCGCAGGAGTTTTCCTGGGCAGTGTTTTTGTTCTGTCATAGGAAACTTCGTCCTATGACACAAAAACGCTCCGCGAGGATGCGCACTCGGCGCAAGGGTAGATGGTTGCCGAAGCAACCGCGCCTCGGCGCGAGAATGTGCCACGGCACATTCTTTTTCAAAATGGCAAAAACGCTTTCTGCCCGAAGGGGCATTTGTAAGAAATCAGTATGGATTGGAAAAATGCAGGGGATTTTCTGCCTGAGAATGAAAAGGGCAGGGTAAGACAGAGGGATTGCAGGTGGAGAGACAAAAGGGAGGAAGAAGGATGACAGGAATTGTATGTCTGGATCAGGAGGACGGTCTGCTGTTTAACGGCAGAAGACAGAGCCGTGACCGCGTGGTGACAGAGAAAATCCTTTCGATGACGGAAGGAAAGCCCCTTTGGATGAGCGCTTACAGCAGGCGTATTTTCCCGGAGGATGCGCCAGTTTGCGTGGCAGAGGATCTTGTGGGAAAGCTGGCAGAGCCTGTAAGGAAAGCTGCGGAACAGGTGGAGTCTGCGCAGGAGGAACTGGAACGGGAGGAAGCTGCACAGAAGGAGCCTTGGCAGCAGCCGGGCGAAGCGGCCTTTTGCCTGATCGAAGAAGCAGTTAATTTGGAAAACGAAACGATCGATGAATGGCTCGTTTTTCGGTGGAAACGCGTTTATCCGGCGGACGTTTTTTTGAAATTTCCGGCGGATGACTGGGAGAAGGAGCTGATCGAAACCTTTGCAGGCTATTCACATGAGGAGATCGATCTGGAACATTATCGGAAAAAAGACAGGGCGAAATTTTTCTGCGAAACAGAGGAACCTGCGGACAGGACAGAAAATTTCAGGCAAGGGCAGAAGAAATTATGAAAAAAGAAAAATGGAGCAAACGGCGTTCTAAGGGTTTTCGAACATGGCTTATAACAGCGGTGTTGGCGATATCCGTGCTGATGACCGGCTACAGCGTTCTGAAAGAGGCTGGGGACGTGCTGCTGGATCAGGTGAAGGCATGGATGGAGGAAGGAATCGATGGGGCGCGGGACGAGGCAGGAGATGACGGTGATGTAGCGTCAGATAAGAAATGCGGCGGCACATCCGCTGCAGAAACACCAGAGGACGGCTTCTGGGGCACTGAAATCCCCGTCTATCAGGGAAAGGCCTGGATCGAATTAAACAACAACGTTCCGCTTTTTACGAAAAAGGACTGCTCGACGAAATCCTTTGAAACCTACGGCGAGCTGGACAGCCTTGGCAGATGTACGACCGCTTATGCAAACGTCGGGCAGGATTTGATGCCGACCAAAGAGCGGGAGAACATCAGCCAGGTGAAGCCGACCGGCTGGCAGAAGTCGGAATATGACGGAATCGATGGAAAATTTCTGTATAATCGTTGTCATCTGATCGGTTACCAGCTGACGGCGGAAAATGCAAACGAGAAAAATCTGATTACCGGGACACGTTATTTGAATGTCACCGGGATGCTGCCGTTTGAAAATATGGTGGCGGATTATGTAAAAGAAACAAAGGGACATGTCCTGTACCGGGTAACGCCGGTGTTTTATCAGGATGAGCTGGTTGCGCGCGGCGTCAAAATGGAGGGCTGGTCGGTAGAGGATAACGGGGAGAGCGTATGCTTCAACGTGTTTGTATACAATGTACAGCCCGGAATTTCCATCTGCTACGCGGACGGTACGAGCAGCAGGATTGCGCAGGAAGAGACAGCAGATCCTTCGGCGCAGAAAATTTATGGGAACAGGCGCTCGAAAATTTACCATTGTCCCGGACAGGCGGCGTATGAGGAGATGAAGGATTCCCCGAACCTCGTGATTTTCGACAGCGAGGAGCAGGCACAGGCAGCGGGCTACCGGAAAGCGGTACGCTAAACACAGAATACAAAGCAATATGAGGCAAAAAGATTCCTGTACAGGTGCGTCGAATTGGGCGAATCGTACAGGATTTCTTTTTGTAGTTGTAAAAATTGTCAAAATAGTGTTACAATAAGGATATATGTATCAGAAATGCGCATAAACTGCGCAGGGGAGAGTGGGATCGTGTATCGTATTTTAATAGTAGATGATGAAAAAATCGAGCGGACGGGACTTCGGCTTCTGCTTGGTAAAATGGATCAGAAATTTGAAATCACAGAGGCCGTAAACGGAAAAGAAGCGCTGGAATGGCTTTCCTGTAACCGCGCCGATATTCTGGTGACGGATATCCGTATGCCGTTTGTGGACGGACTGGAGCTGGTGGAGCAGGCAGCGCGGCTTTATCCGGATATGAAAGCCATGATTTTTTCCGGCTACGGAGAATTTGAATATGCGCGCAGGGCGATGCGCTTTGGAGTAGAGGAATATATTTTGAAGCCGGTAAATCCGACAGAATTTCAGAACGCGATAAAAAAGATTATACGTGTATTGGAAGAGAGCAAACAGGAAAAGAGCCGCAGGCAGACAGAAGGCAGCCTGTTTAAGGAATATATTCTGAATGCGATTTTTAACGGGACGGACGCGGGAGAGCTTGAAAAACGCGCGGCCGGAATTTATCCGATGGATTTTTTGAACAGCTACAGACGTCTGATGCTTCTGGAGGTTAGCGGGGATTTCTTTGAAAATAAGAGCAGTCAGCTTCTGGGGGGACTTAAGCTTGCCGGCTTAAATGCAGACTATCTGAATGTGAGCCCTCAGCAGGGAATCCTTTTATTTAAATCGGAAAGCGACGAATGGAAGGAGACGGCGCGCCGGGTGCTTGGAATTTTGGAGGAGCTGAGCGGCAAGGACGCAAAGTGTTATGTTGCAGTTTCCTCCGGCCTCAAGAACAGAAGTCAGCTGGCGGAGCGCTGCAGGGAGACGGAGCTTTTGATGGAAAACCGTTTTTACGGTCTGAACAGCCATATTTTCATGGCGGAATACGATGTGGAATGCGCGGACGACGTGCAGCTGGACGACAACACACTGATCAAGCAGATCCAGCAGGATGTTCGAACGAAGGATATGTTAAGCCTTTCCGAGCATGTGGACAGACTGTTCCACAATTACCGACAGAACGTCGGATTTTCCCAGATTTATGTGAAATTCGTCTTTTCCAGCCTGTTGAAGGTTTTATATGAAGCGATTCCGGGTAAAAACGACAGGGACTTAAATGAAGAAATGGAAGTGCTTTACCGGACAGCGGATATCGATGAGATTCGGCGGATCATAGAAAAAAACATTCAGCTTCTGGAGCAGGAGACCCAGACGGACAGTGGCAATATCCATCGGGAGGTAGAAGAGGTCAAGCGCTATATCAATACGCATTACGGGGAAGAGATAAGCATCGAAATGTTGGCAGAGCGCGTTTTTTTGGCTCCCAGTTATCTGAGTACGATTTTTAAAAAGGAAACCGGCCAGAATTTAAGCAAATTTATCAAGATCTGCCGAATGGAAAAAGCACGCGAGATGCTGGAGGGCACGAAGGACAAAATCGTGAGCATCAGCGAAAAGGTAGGATATCCGAATGTTTCCTATTTTTGTCAGAGCTTTCGGGAGTATTATGGGATGACGCCGCAGAAATATCGCGATCAAGGAGAGAATGCAGAACAAGATGAAGAAGCTGTTGCATTGGTTTAACGGAATCAAGCTGCGGTATAAGCTGGCGATCTTTTATTCCCTGTTTTGCTTTTTGCCGGTGATGCTTTTGTTTTGGCTGAGCTTTCTGCAGATGCGAAGTATTATTGACGATAAGGGAAAAATGAACCTGCAGTCCTATCTGCAGCAGTCGGTGTCGTCGATGGACCGAACTCTGGACGGCTATAACAGCCTGTCGGATTATATTGCCTTTGACCGGACGCTGGCAGAGGTATTTTCCATGGAATATGGGACACCCTACGAGCAGTATGAGCAGCTGACACAGAAGGTGGATCCGATCCTGCGGACAGCGAGCTATTTTCATGGCGGGATGCAGCAGATCACGATCTATACGGATAATGGAATGGTCAAGCATGACACGACGGTTGCGCCGGTGTCAGAGATTGAGGAGACGGATTGGTATCAGAAGACATTGGAGCACCCGGGTCTTAACTGGTTTGTAAATTATCAGGAAAAGACACTGTTTTCCGCCCGGAAGCTTGCCTTTTCCGGTGCCAGAGAGGGCGTGAACATCCTGTATATGGATGTGGATTATCAGAAGCTTTTTACGCCGTATGCAGAGACGCTGATCTCAGAATGCGGGCTTTATATTACAGATCAGGATGGTAAGCTGGTCTTTGAGGAAAGCAGATTTTCCGGAAAGAATCAGAACTATGATCTGACGTATTCCGAATTTCTGGAGCAGCGGGATAGGGGCAGTACAGATTATATCATTCTCTGTGAGCAGTCAAATACAACAGGATGGACGGTGTGGCTGTATCAACCGGTTGGACTTGCAGGAGAAGCGATGCGGCCGATCGGAGTGATGGCGGGAGTGACGATCCTGATCTGTATCTTCGCAGCAGTGCTTGCTTATTTTATCACCTCCGGCATGGTGAGCAGCAGGATTGAACGGCTGACGCACTTCATGCAGGAGGTGCAGGAGGGCAGCATGGATATGCAGATGGAGAGCGATGATCGGGATGAAATCGGGATGCTTTACCGTGGCTTTGGCAGCATGATGAAGCGAATACGGACGCTGATCAATGAAGTTTATCTCAGCAAGATCACCCAGAAGGAGGCGGAGCTGAAGGCACTGCAGGCACAGATCAATCCGCATTTTCTGTATAATACGCTGTCTTTGATCAACTGGAAGGCACTGGCGGCAGGAGAAGAGGATATCAGCAGGATGACACTGGCCATGTCCACGTTTTACCGAACTGCCCTAAACCGCGGGCGGAATATGCTGCAGGTAGAGACTGAGCTGAGTAATACCCGTGCCTATCTGGAAATTCAAAGCATGCTGCATGACGGGGATTTTGATTACGAAATCGAAGCACAGACGGAAATCCTGCAGTGCGAGTCTCTGAATCTGATCCTGCAGCCCCTTGTTGAGAATGCGATCCATCACGGAATCGAAGAAAAAACAGACGGACGAGGTAAAATTACTGTCCGGGGATGGAAAGAAGATAATTGTGTATGGTTTATGGTAGAGGATAACGGTGTCGGGATGGAGCAGGAGGTTGCGGATAAAATCCTGACAATGGAATCCAAGGGCTATGGAGTTCGTAATGTTGATGAACGAATCCGCCTCTGTTATGGGGAAAAATATGCGATGAAGGTAGAAAGTGTTGTCGGCAAAGGTACAAAAATGACAATTCACTTCCCTGCAAGACGGCTTACGAATTTACAAAAATCACAAATTTCTTAAAAAAATGATATTATTCTTAAAACTTTGATATAGACGGTTGCTCTTTTGTACTTTATAATGATGTTATCAAATGAACACGAAACACCGAAAAGGTGTGGTGTATAGGAGGAAAAAGCTATGAAATTCAAAAAAGTGACAGCACTGGCGCTTTGCGTAGCAATGTCTGCAACAGCTCTTGTAGGTTGCGGATCTAAAGCAGCTACAACAGACAGCCAAACAGCAGCTCCCGCAGAGAGCGCAGCAGCAGATACTGCAGATACTGCAGATGCAGCAGAAGAAGCTCCTGTTGAGACAAAGGATGTTACCCTGAAGGTTTGGGCACCTCAGGAAGACCAGAACCCGACAGATACTTATGACAAGGGTATGCTGGCTGCAATGTGTGATGCTTTTAATGAAGCACATCCGGAATGGAACATTACATATGAATATGGCGTATGCGGTGAAGACGTTGCAAAAGACGAAGTAACCAAGGACGTTGATGCAGCAGCAGATGTTTACATGTTTGCAAACGACCAGCTGCCGATTCTGGTAGAGGCTGGTGCCATCGCAGAGCTGGGCGGCAAAAACCTGGAAGAGGTTAAGGCGACCAACTCCGAATCTATGATAAACACTGTTACTTATGAGGGCGGTGTATACGGTGTTCCTTATGCATACAACGGCTGGTTCATGTACTATGACAGCAGCAAATTTACAGAAGACGAAGTTAAGGATCTGGATGTTATGTTGGCAAAGGATCTGGGAGATGATGTGACCAATGTATGCTTCCAGCTGAGCAACTCTTGGTATATTCCTTCCTTCTTCTATGGCGTTGGCGGCACAATGTTTGGCCCTGACGGTACAGACGGCTCTGTTCCCTGTGATTTCGATGATGAAAAGGGTCTTGCAGTAACCAATTACCTCATTGACCTTGCTGCAAATCCGAAATTCACAAACCAGTCCAACGAAGAAGCAGGTAAGGCAATCAACCTGTTCACCGAAGGTAAGCTGGGTGCATTCTTTAGCGGCTCCTGGGATCGTGAAGCAATTGAAACTGCTCTGGGCGACAACTTCGCATGTGCACAGCTTCCTTCCTTCAAGGCTGGCGATTATGAAGGCACAATGAAGTCCTATGCAGGTTCCAAGGCAATTGGTGTAAATCCTACCTGCGAGAACATGGACGTTGCAGTTGCACTGGCTGTATATCTTGGCAACGCTGACTGCCAGAAGATCCGTTATGAAGTTCGTGGTGTAGTTCCGCTGGATTCCACCGGTATCGACGATACAATGTTAAACGCTATTACCGACACTGTAAACAACACTTCTGTTGCTCAGCCTCTGGTTTCTGAGATGAACGGCTGGTGGAGCAACGCAGAAGCATTCGGCAAAGCAATCGTAGCTGGTGAGGTTAACCACGACAATGCACAGGATAAGCTGACCAACTTCATTGCAAACGTAAATGCAGGCGGCTCTCTGGAGTAAGATTCCGGCTTGATTTTAAGGCTTCATCCGATCTTCCGGTGAAGCCTTTCTTTCAGAAACGGACATTTGGGGATGACACAGTGTCTGCCTGAAAATGTATGAGGGAAAGGAAGAATACGATGGCAGCTTTTGGAAAAAAGAAAAAAACTTCTGAATTTCCGGATGTGATACCGGTATCCGAAGCGATTCGAAAAGGTGATATTTTTACAAAACTGACCTGTCTGATCATGGGCGCGGGCAATCTTGCGAGAAAACAGATCATACAGGGACTTTTGTTCCTGGCAGGAGAACTTGCATATATTCTCTATATGGTTTTCTACGGGGTAAAGGCTCTGCAGAATTTCGTTACGCTGGGTACCGAAACGCAGAAAAAGGTTTTCAATGAAGCGACACAGGTTTATGAGTATGCGACAGGAGATAACTCCCAGCTCTGCCTGCTCTATGGTGTTGTTACGATCTTTGTGACAATTGGATTTATCCTGCTGTGGAGAGGTGCGATCCGCTCCTCCTATATTGCGCAGAAAGCGCAGGAAGCAGGAAAGAAGCCGATTACCTTCGGCCAGATTTTAAAAGACTTGAAAGATAACAGGATGTATCAGCTTTTCCTGCTTTTCCCGTTCCTGGGAATTATATTGTTTACGGTAATGCCTCTGGTATTCATGATTCTGATGGCATTTACCAATTATGACCGTGATCATTTGCCGCCAGGTAAGTTGTTTGACTGGGTAGGCTTCCAGAACTTTGCCAGAGTATTAAATGCAGGCGGAGCACTTGGAGAGACCTTCTGGAAGGTGCTTGGCTGGACGATCATCTGGGCTATTTTTGCAACCTTCTTAAACTATATCTTTGGTATTATCCTGGCGATCATCATCAACCGGGATGGGACGAAGTTCAAAGCCTTCTGGCGTTTCATCTTCGTACTGACCATCGCTGTGCCTCAGTTTGTATCCCTGCTGGTAGTCAATACCATGATCCAGCAGCACGGTGTAATCAATCTGCTGTTAAAGGAACTGTTCGGTGTAGGACCGCTGCCGTTCTTGACCAATGTGACCTGGGCGAGAGTGACAGTTATTGTCATCAACCTCTGGGTCGGCATTCCTTATACGCTGCTTGCAGTAACCGGTATTTTGAAGAATATTCCTGCAGAGCTGTACGAAGCGGCAAGGGTGGACGGCGCAAATGCGTTTGTTACCTTCTTTAAGATCACCATGCCGTACATGATGTTTGTCATGACGCCGAATCTGATTACAACCTTTACAGGGAATATCAATAACTTCAACGTTATTTACCTGTTGACAAACGGCGCGCCGGCCTGCGATACCTATTACCGCGGTACTGCGGGTAAGACGGATCTGCTCGTTACCTGGCTGTACAAGCTGACAATTGATAATAAGGACTATAACCTGGGTGCCGTAATCGGTATCCTGACCTTTGTCCTGATGGCGACGTTGTCTCTGATAACGTACAGACGGACCGGATCCTATAAAAACGAGGAGGGATTCTCATGAAAAACACCAGACAGAATTCAGCAGGCATTAAAAAGAAAGTCATCAATGTGCTTGTGCATTTGTTTCTGACGATCCTTTCCGTGATCTGGGTATTCCCGATTTTCTGGGTAGTCCTGTTATCCTTCAGAGAACAGAAAGGACAGTATATCACATCGTTCTGGCCTAAAAAGTTTACGACGGCAAACTATGTGAAGCTGTTTACAGATACTGCACTGTTCAATTTCCCGAAGTGGTTTTTGAATACGCTGTTTGTAGCAATTTGTTCCTGTATCCTGACGACATTCTTTGTTTTGGCGATTTCCTATTGTCTGTCCAGACTCCGGTTTAAGATCCGTAAGCCTTATATGAATGTTGCCATGATTCTTGGTATGTTCCCCGGCTTTATGTCCATGATCGCCGTTTATTATATCTTAAAGGGCTTTGGACTGACCAAGGGTCCCATGATCTTCCTGGCGTTGATTATGGTATATTCCGGCGGTGCGGGGTTGGGCTTTTACGTATCCAAGGGCTTCTTTGATACGATTCCGAAGGCACTGGATGAAGCTGCAATCGTGGACGGCGCAACGAAATGGGATGTCTTTTCCAAGATCATTATGCCGTTGTCGAAACCGATCATTGTAAGCACGATCATGACTTCCTTCATGGCTCCCTGGCTGGATTTCATCTTCGCAAAGGTAATTGCAGGTGCGGATCCGAGATATTATACGGTTGCGATCGGTCTGTACACGATGCTGACCAAGGAAAATATCGTAAATTGGTATGCCTGCTTCGCAGCTGGCGCAGTTTGCGTTTCCATTCCGATCGCTATTCTGTTCCTGAATTTGCAGAAATACTATGCAGAAGGTATGTCCGGAGCAGTTAAGGGCTGATGGCAGTTTGTAAGGACTGACAGCAGACAGCCGAAAATAGTTTTACAGCAGGCGAAAACGAATATCGTTTTCGCCTGTTTTGCTACTGAAAACAAAGATCTGCAGAAAGGCGGATATAGGGATGAAAAAGAGACTGAGTTTAATACTATGCGTAGTGCTTCTTTGTCAGCTGCTCTCAGGATGCGGGAAAACGACGGAGACTGTCAGGGAGCCGGACGATGCATACCGCTGCTATTATGAAATTTTTGTCGGTTCGTTTTGCGACAGTGACGGAGACAAATGCGGCGATCTAAGCGGAATCACAGAAAAGCTGGATTACATCGAAGATATGGGTTTTACCGGGATCTGGCTTACACCGATCATGCCGTCACCGACCTATCACAAATATGACGTCACAGATTATTACGGGATCGATCCGTCCTTTGGAACGATGGAGGATTTTGAGACACTGCTTAAGGAATGTCATAAACGCAATATTCGGTTGATTATGGATCTGGTGTTCAATCATACCTCCAGCAGCCATCCGTGGTTTTTGGAGGCCTGTGATTATTTGGAGCAGCTTGGAGAAAAGGAACCGGACGAAAACGAGTGCAAGTATGTGAACTATTATAATTTTGCAAAGGATCAGGCACAAACTCCAAACTGGTATCAGATAGGCAGCTCGGACTGGTACTATGAGGGGGTTTTCTGGGATGGTATGCCGGATCTGAATCTGAATAGTGAAGCGGTCAGAGAAGAGCTGGAGCAGGTTGCCTCCTTCTGGCTGGAGAAGGGTGCAGACGGCTTCAGACTGGATGCGGCGAAGGAATATTTTACAGGATACGCAGAAAAGAATATAGAGGTTTTAAACTGGTTTGAAACCTACGTGAAAAGTGTAAAGCCGGAGGCATATCTGGTAGCAGAGGTCTGGGAAGGACAGGGAGTGCTGCAGGAATATTACAAAAGCGGAATCGACAGCTTATTTAATTTCCCGGCGTCACAGCAGGATGGCGCGATCATAAAGACTGCCAAGGCAAGAGTGACTCCCCAGCAGTTTTTCTCCTGGATGGTAAAGCAGCAGACTGCAGACAGACTGGCAAATCCGGATTATATTGATGCACCGTTTATCAGCAATCACGATACCACCAGGATCAGCGCCCAGTGCGTCAACAACGAAGAGCAGATGAAATTTGCGGCAGGGTTGATGATGATGATGCCGGGCAGTCCCTTTGTTTATTACGGAGAAGAGCTGGGGATGAAGAGCTCCGGAACAAAGGATGAAAACAAGCGCCTTCCAATGTACTGGTCTGCGCAGGATTTGTCTAAGACACCGGATGCGCCTCAGGCAGCAGATGCAGTGGAGCAGAAGTTTCCGTCTGCGGAGGAGCAGGAAAAGGATCCGGGGTCCATTTTACAGTATTATAAGAACGCCATCGAGTTGCGCAGAAGCAATCCGGAAATCGCGAGGGGAAGTATAAGTGTTCCGGACGGAGAGCTTCCGGAAGATACCGGTGTGCTTTTGACAGAATGGGAAGGAAAGGTAAGTGTAATTTTATGTAATAATGCAACGGAATCTGTGGAAATAGACTTGCAGCAAGCCCTTCCGGAAGGTTATAATTATACTCTAAAGGGCAGTTTAAACGTTGGAGACCAGCAGGAAAAGCTGGAGAATAACAAGCTGGAATTGCCCGCCTATGGAATTGTGATCCTGAAACAAAGCGGGGTGGATTAAAGAATGAGACGAAAACGCTGGCTGGCTGCTATTTTGGCGGCAGGGACAGCCTGTATAGCACTTTTTGGATGCGGCAGCAGACAGATCGTAGGCACTGAGATGGCACGGCCAGGAGAATCCTCGGAGAAAGAGTTGCAGTCATGGGAGGAGGCAAAAAACACGCCTTACGGAAAATATCCGGAGCTGATCACCTATACCCTCGGAAAGATGATCGGCGGCAATCGTTCCAATATGCCGGAACGGGACACCTATGAAGATAACGTTTATACGAGATATCTCCGGGAGTGCTTAAATATCCAGAACAAGGATGTATTCGAGGCAATGGAGGATCAGTATACGGTAAACGTTGATATGGTGATCGCATCGGGAGAGCTTCCGGATGTCATGGTCATAGAAGATCGGGAGACTCTGATCCGGCTTGCCGAGGGGGGAATGATTGCTGATCTGAGCGAGGCATTGGAAAACTGCGCCAGCGACGGGATAAAGGCGATGTATGACAGCTACGAGGTGTCTGCGCTGGATTCTGCGATGATCGACGGAAGGCTGATGGCGCTTCCGGAGCCGAGCTTTGTAGACGGTCCGAATCTGCTGTGGCTGCGCAGGGACTGGATGGACGAGCTGGGACTTGAAGCACCGGATACGATGGAGGAGGCTGTGGAGATCGTACGGGCATTTGTGGAACAGGATCCCGGAAATAACGGAGAAGGCAACACCATTGGCCTGGTGTGCCATTCCGATCTGACCGGAGAAACAGGATATTGTTATGAATTTCAGCTGAATACACTTTTTGCATCCTATAGTGCATTTCCAAAGCAGTGGATTTTGCAGGAGGACGGCACAGTGGTTTACGGCTCGGTGCAGCCGCAGGTAAAAGAGGCACTTGCCGAAGTGAGAAAATTGTATGAAGAGAAGCTGCTGGATGATAGCTTTATGCTCCGTACGATGGCAAATATTGCGGAACTGATCGTAGACGGAAAGTGCGGTTCGTTTTTCGGTCCCTGGTGGGCGCCGAACAATCCGCTGATGGAAGCGATGGAGAAAAACCCGGATGCGGTATGGGAGCCCTATCTGATCCGGACGACAGAGGATGGAAAGCTGCAGTATTATGATCAGAATCCGAGCTACAAATACGTTGTGGTGCGAAAAGACTTTGAGCATCCGGAGATCGTATTTAAAATGGCAAGCGTGATGTTCGATAAAATGCGTACAGAAGGACGATACAACGAAGAACTTGCTTATTATTTTCAGACCAATGTGGATTCCACGGCGCGGCCGATCTCCATCAATATTGATTACAGCGATGCGCTGCATCGCTGCTATGAGGATGTTAACGGTGCACTGACCGGGAAAAAGGATCCGGATGAGCTGCAGGTTCTCGAATATGCCTATTATGAAAAATGCAAAGATTATCTGGAAAATTCCCAGTCTGCAGACGCGGAAACCTGGGCGGCTTATGAGTCCAGGATCCGTGCCTGTGCTCTGCTGGATAATAAGGACCTGGAGGTGTGCAGTACTGTCTTTTCCGGGGAGACGGAAACCATGAAGACGAAATGGTCGAAGCTTCAGGAAATGGAAAAGAAGCTATATCTGGAAATCATCACAGGAGTGAAGGAGCTGGATGAATTTGACAGATTTGTGGAAGAATGGATGGAAGCGGGCGGAGAGCAGATTACGCTGGAGGTAACAGAAGCGGTGCGGGAAGCGAAAGGGGCTTGATTTTACCGAGGGTTTGTGCAAAAATAAAATACGGTAAAAAGGAAAGGTGCCAATGGAGGTAGTCATGAGAGGAATTGATACACCTGTCAGAAAAATGCGGAGAGAGATTTTTAAAGAGATCGCGCAGCTTGCATATCATTCTGACAATCTGAATGATGATGTAGAAGCGTTACCCTATAAAATTGTGAATCCTGAAACTCCGATTTATCGGGAAAGCATTTACCGGGAGCGTGAAATAGTAAGAGAGCAGATCCGGCTTGCGATGGGGCTGTCGCTTCGCCCGGAAGACGCACCGGTGCATGTGACACAGGGGCTGGAGGAGAGCAATATTGACGAAAAATATTACGAGCCTCCGATGATCCAGGTGATTCCCTCGGCATGTAATGCCTGCCCTGAAAATGAATATTGTGTAACAGACCGTTGTATGGGGTGTGTAGCACATCCGTGTCAGGTTGTATGCCCGAGAGGTGCGATCAGCACCGTAAATGGCAAGTCGGTCATTGATCAGAGCAAATGTATTCGCTGCGGTAAATGTAAATCGGTATGTCCCTACGATGCAGTTTCCCATCAGCAGCGACCCTGCAGCGCAGCCTGCGGTGTGGGTGCGATCGGCAGCGATGAGGCCGGCAGAGCGGTTATCGACAGCGAGAAGTGCGTCACTTGTGGCCAGTGTATGGTAAGCTGTCCCTTTGGTGCAATTGCAGATAAATCCCAGATTTTTCAGCTGATCCATGCCCTTGAGTCCGGCAGAGAGATCATTGCACAGGTAGCGCCTGCGTTTGTCGGTCAGTTTGGTCCTGCAGCGACGCCTGGGAAGATCAAGACCGCATTAAAGCAGCTTGGCTTTGCAGATGTTTATGAAACCGCCATCGGAGCCGATATCGGAGCTGCAACAGAAGCAGAGCATTATGTGAAAGAAGTGGCAACCGGAGAACTGCCGTTTCTGCTGACGTCCTGCTGTCCCTCCTGGTCAATGCTGGCAAAGAAATTCTTCCCGGAGACCATCGATAAAATCTCCAACGCCCTGACACCTATGGTAGCGACTGCACGTGTCATCAAACAAGAGCATCCCGATGCATCTGTTGTGTTTATCGGTCCCTGTGTAGCGAAAAAGCTGGAGGCTTCCAGAAGATCCGTTCGTTCCGATGTGGATTTTGTCATTACCTTTGAAGAACTGACTGGTATGTTTGAAGCAAAGGGAATTGATATTACAAAGGTAGAGGAAGAAACACCGATTATGGATGCGACCTCAGCAGGTCGTGGGTATGCTGCGTCAGGTGGTGTGGCAAGTGCTATCGAGAAGTGTGTACAGGAGTATTATCCGGATACAACCGTTCATATTGAGCATGTCGAAAGTCTCGCAGACTGTAAAAAGATCCTGATGCTTGCAAAGCTGGGCAAGAAAAACGGCTGCCTGATTGAAGGAATGGCGTGTCCCGGCGGCTGTATTGCAGGTGCTGGGACCAATGTTCCAATTTTGCAGGCACAAAAAGCACTGAGCAGCTTCCAGAATGAGGCAGAAAGAAAGCTTCCGCCACAGAACGCGATGGACGAGGCAAAGTAAATTTTGCGGAGGCAGCAGAGCTTTTCCGAAAGCCATAGATCAACAAACAAAAAAAGAGAAACCGTCTCGGGGAAAAGAGACGGTTTCGTTCATGGAGGATGAAAAAGTGACAAAGATCAGAACCCGTTTTGCACCCAGCCCGACCGGACGGATGCATGTAGGAAACCTGCGTACGGCACTGTACGCATACCTGGTGGCAAAACACGAAGGTGGAGACTTTATCCTTAGAATTGAGGATACCGATCAGGAGCGTTATGTAGAAGGCGCAGTAGATATCATTTATCGTACGATGGAAAAGACCGGTCTGGTGCATGATGAAGGTCCGGATAAAGACGGCGGCGTAGGCCCTTACGTTCAGAGCGAGCGTCAGGCAAGCGGAATTTATCTGGAATATGCCAAGCAGCTGATCGCAAAAGGCGAAGCTTATTACTGCTTCTGTGATAAAGAGCGTCTGGCAACCTTAAACCGGGTTGTCGCAGGCAAGGAAATCAATGTATACGACAAGCATTGCCTGCATTTATCCAAAGAAGAGGTAGAAGCAAAGCTGGCAGCAGGGGTCCCTTATGTAATCCGTCAGAACAATCCGACGGAGGGAACCACAACCTTCCATGATGAGATCTACGGAGATATCACGGTAGATAATTCCGAGCTGGACGATATGATCCTGATCAAATCCGACGGCTATCCGACCTATAACTTTGCAAACGTTGTAGATGACCATTTGATGGGCATTACCCATGTTGTACGCGGAAATGAATACCTTTCCTCTTCTCCGAAGTATAACAGACTTTATGATGCCTTTGGCTGGAAGGTGCCGGTATACATTCATTGTCCGCTGATCACAGACGAGGAGCATCACAAGCTTTCCAAACGCTGCGGTCATTCCTCCTACGAGGATCTGATCGATCAGGGCTTTGTGACGGAGGCCGTTGTCAATTTTGTGGCGCTGCTTGGCTGGAGCCCGGAGGGCGAGAATGAGATCTTTTCTCTGGAAGAGCTGGTGAAGGAATTTGATTATCACCGGATGTCGAAATCCCCTGCAGTATTTGATTATACCAAGCTGAAATGGATGAACGGCGAATATATCAAGAAGATGGATCATGAGACCTTTATGGAGCATGCAAAGCCTTATCTGGAAAAGGCTCTGACAAAGGGACAGGATCTGGATAAGATCGCAGACATGGTTCAGACAAGAATTGAAGTATTTCCTGAAATCGAAGAGATGGTAGATTTCTTCGAGACCCTTCCGGAATATGATCCTGCCATGTATGTACATAAGAAGATGAAGACAACCAAAGAAAGCGCCCTGGAGGTTTTAAAAGAACTGCTTCCGCTGTTGGAAGAGCAGGAGGACTATACCAACGACGCACTGTATGCGCTTCTGCTTTCCTATGTGGAGAAAAAGGGCTGCAAGAACGGCTATGTGCTGTGGCCGGTTCGTACTGCAGTTTCCGGTAAGCAGATGACTCCTGCAGGTGCAACGGAAATCATGGAAATCCTTGGAAAAGAGGAATCTTTGTCCAGAATCCGCAAGGGAATCGAACTTTTGGAGCAGGCATAAACAGGAGTATTTTTTGCAGGCAAACAAACAGCAGCAACGGGCGATTGCCCACAATACCGGACCGGCATTGATCCTTGCCGGTCCGGGTTCCGGTAAGACCTTTACAACGGTCGAACGGGTACGGTATCTGATCGAAGTCCATCATGCAGATCCGTCCCACATTTTAGTCATCACATTCACAAAAGCGGCAGCCCGGCAGATGCGGGACCGTTTCTTTGCCCGGATGGACAATCAGTTCTTTCCGGTCACCTTCGGCACATTTCATGCCGTCTTTTTTCACATTTTAAAAACATCCTGTCATTATAATGGGTCGAGCATTTTGAAAGAAAAAGAGAAAAGAGAATATCTGCGTGCGGCTCTGCTTACGCTTCCGAAAAAATTTTATGCCCAAAACGATGGGAAAATGGACCAGGAATGGGAGCAGGGACTTCTTTCAGAAATCGGATTTATCAAAAATATCGGGAAGCTTCCAGCTGATTTTACAAGTGAATACGTCAGCAGACAGGAATTTATGCGGATTTTCGTATCGTTTCAAAAGCAGCTTGCACAGGAAAAGAAGCTTGATCTGGACGATTTTGCGGCGGCGGTCTGTCATTTGTTCCGGACAAATCAGGCAGAACTTGCGCGCTGGCAGCGGGAATATTCCTATCTTTTGGTGGATGAGTTTCAGGATATCAACGCAGCACAGTATGAAGCAGTAAAGTTGCTTTGCGGTGGAAAGAGAAATCTGTTTGTTGTTGGAGATGATGATCAGGCGATCTACGGCTTTCGGGGCTCTGACCCGGCGATTATGCGTCAGTTTTTAAAGGATTTTCCGGAAGCAAAGCAGATTTTTCTGTCGGTCAATTATCGCAGCCGCGCCGGAATTGTGGAGACGGCAGGAAAGCTGATCGGGCAAAACCGGGAGAGATTTCCAAAGCAGATCGTGGCTGGACAGAACACGTCGGATGCGGGGCAGGACGTGTGCTTTGTGCCAGAAGCGACGCAGGGGGCGCGCCGGATGCAGGGAGAAAAAAGCACTCTGCCCATTCCAACCGGCACCGCATCAGGCATTTCCGCCGCTGCTTTCGGCACGAGCTGGTTGCCCTTAAGCACGGATCGCAGCGTCTTGGTCTGCGGTTTTCAAGATCGGAGGCAGGAGGCAGAGATAGTCGCAGATGAAATCGGGAAGACGTTCCGGCAGGGAAAAAGCTGTGCGGCGATTTTTCGGACGAATGCGGATGCAGTGTGGCTGGCAACAGCGCTAAAGTGCAGAAAGATTCCCTTCCTCTGGAAAGAAAAGCCGAAAAATCCCTATGAAACCCCGGTCTGTCAGGACTTACTCGCTTATTTGCGGTTTGCGATGGAGGGGCGGAAACGGAAGGATTTCCTGAGAATTATGAACCGCCCATGCCGCTATCTGTCTCGCCAGATGCTGCCGGATGCAGAAATTTCATTTACAGCATTGCGCCGGGCGTATGCGCAGAAGCCGTATATGCAGGAGATTTTGCACCGTCTGGAAGCGGATATCTCACGGCTGGCGAAAATGGATTTATATGCGGCAGTTCATTATATCCGCCGCGGAATGGGATACGATGCGTGGTTAAAAGAGAATGCCGGGCAGACGCCGTCGGCGGGAGAATCACGGCAGGGACAAGGGAGGGCACCTGCAGGAGCCCGGGCACACGCAGCCGGAAAGCTGGAACAGGATCTGGAAGCCGCCGACTTTTTTCAGGAACAGGCGCGGGAATTTCAAAGCCTGACGGAGCTTGAGGAAGCAATGACGGCATATGAAGACCAGATGGATCAGAACATGGCGGACGCAGCAGACACGGCAGCGCACACGGCTGCCAGCGGCACAACGGGTGCAGCATTCACAACACTCCCAATTGCCGAGCTTGTCACTATGCACGGTTCGAAGGGACTGGAATACGACGCCGTTTTTCTTCCGTGCTGTATGGAGGGCGTCGTCCCACACAAAAAGAGCAAGAATCAGGCGGCACTGGAGGAAGAGCGCAGGATGTTCTACGTTGGAATGACACGGGCGAAAAAAGAGCTGTATCTATCGTATACGAAAGGAACGAAGGAAACGCCGGGGTTTGCGTCCCGGTTTCTTGCTGAGTGTGGGTGGAAGGAGCCGAAACGGTAGAAACGAAACCGCAGAGAACTGCTATGTCAGGAATGAAAAAATGCCGTCCGGAACATTTCCTGTATGGAAAAGCTCCGGTACGGCAGTTCTTTTGGTTTCGTTTTTATTCGTTTGCTTCTCCGTCGAGAGTAACCAGCTCATCGAATTCACAGCTGTCAAGGTATTCGTCGAACGCTTCTTCTACCTTTTCATACTCTGCATCGTCATCGATGTAGTCCAGCTGAGGCTCTTCGTTGGGGTCATTGGGGTTCTCGGAGTAACGATAGAACCAAACCTCTCCGTCATCGTTCTGTCCGTTTTCGTCAAGCGGCATCAAAACGATGTAATCCTTGCCCTCTACTTCGAGAATGGTAATGATGGCACAGGTTACATTCGTGCCGTCATCCAGCTCCAGTTCTACGGTCATTTCTTCGTCCATTTCTTCAAACTGTTCCTTACCCATGGATGATATCCTTTCTTAAAAGGCGCGTCAGAGCGCGCGATAATCAGACATGCCTGTCACGCTTATCATACCGTAACTTGCGGTGGCATGCAAGAATTATTTGTGCTATACTGAAACAGGATTGAAAAAAGGTCAGAAGGCGGGAACAGGAACGTGAAAGAAACAAAAGAGATCAGAATGGAAAAAGGAAAACCGTATCCGCTGGGGTGGACAGAAAATGCGGATGGCAGCGTCAATCTCGCAGCAGTGCTGGAACGCAACGAAGAGTGCGGGGTCCTTCTGTATCCCAGAAGAGGCGGTGCGCCCAGACGGCTGGCATTTCGGGAAGAAGACCGAATCGGAAAAATCTGCTGCATGAAGCTGATCGGGCTGGATGCGCAGGAGTATGAATATAATTTTTACTGTGGCGAAGAAGTGATTGCAGACCCGAGGGCGCGCAGAATCTGCGGCAATGAGAAATGGGGCAAAAAAATTTCCCCGTCTCTTCGCAGCGACAGCACAGAGGATGCGTTTGACTGGAAGAATGACAGACGCCCGCAGATCCCTTATGAGAACAGCATTTTTTATCAGCTGCATGTCAGAGGGTTCACGAAGCACACGTCTTCCGGCGTGACGGCGAAAGGGACGTTCGCTGGTCTGGCAGAGAAGATTCCCTATTTAAAATCGCTGCAGGTAACGGCAGTGGAGCTGATGCCGGTGTATGAATTCACAGAACTGGAAGCGGTAAAGCCGCTGCGGCAGAATGCTTATCCGGCAAAAGATCAGGAAGGAAATCCTGTGGAGGAAATCCTGCCGCGGATCAATTACTGGGGTTTTAAAAAAGGCTATTATTTCGCACCGAAAGCGTCATACAGCGTTAAGGATCCTGTGTTGGAATTCAAGGAAATGGTGCGTGCGTTCCACGCAGAGGGAATGGAGGTAATTCTGCAGTTCTATTTTCCGAAAGAAATCAATCGGGAGATGATCCTGGAAGTGATCCGATATTGGGTGTGCGAGTACCATATCGACGGCGTGCATCTGATGGGAGAACAGATTCCGGTGGGAATTCTGGCAGCTGACCCGATGCTTACGGATACGAAGCTGATTTATTACGGATTTCCGTATGAAGAGATTTATCCGGTGGGGCAGGTTCCGGACGTGCGCAATCTGGCGGAATGCCGGGATGAATTTCAGTATGACATGCGCCGCTTTTTAAAGGGAGACGAGGATACGCTGCATCAGGCGCTGCGGAGAATGCGCTGCAATCCGGTGCAGAACGGCGTGATCAATTATATCACCAGCTATGAAGGCTTTTCCCTGGCGGATCTGGTTTCCTACGACCGCAAGCATAACGAGGCAAACGGGGAGGACAATCAGGACGGAAATCCCTACAACGCGAGCTGGAACTGCGGCGTGGAAGGACCTACCCGCAAGCGGACAATTTTGCAGCTGCGCAAAAGGCAGATGAAAAACGCACTGGCACTTTTGCTGTTTTCGCAGGGGACCCCGATGCTGACAGCCGGGGACGAGTTTGGACAGAGCCGGGAGGGCAACAACAATCCGTACTGTCAGGACAACGAGATCAGCTGGCTGAACTGGAAGCTTACGGAGAAAAATAAGGATTTTCTGGATTATACAAAGGAACTGATTGCACTGAGGAAAGCGCATCCGGTACTCCACCAGAGCAGAGAATTGACGCTGATGGACTATGCGGCGTGCGGCTATCCGGATTTATCTTATCATGGAAAGGATGCATGGCGCTTGATGGCCGACCGGTTAAACCGGGAGGCAGGTTTGATGTACTGCGGTCGTTATGCCCCAAAAGACCGTGCACAGGAGGATGACTTTTTCTATATCGCTATGAACATGCACTGGGAGCCCCAGCGGCTGGCGCTTCCTGATCTTCCGGCAGGCATGCGCTGGGAAAAGGTGTTGGATACACAGGGCGATGTGGTGGAAACACAGGCCGATCCGCTGACAAAATCCATCACCGTTCCGGGACGCTGCATCCAGGTTCTGGAAAGCACAGGAAATCCGGTCAGGAAAGGAAAGAAAAGAAAAGAAAAGTGAAAGCGTTACAGCATTTTAAGACGATTACCTATCATAAGTATCTGGTGATGAAAGGATGCTTTGCGGTCGGCTTGTACCGGCAGGGCATCTGTCATGACCTTTCCAAATATTCCTGGACGGAATTTAGGGTCGGAGCAAAATATTATCAGGGAAATCGAAGCCCGAACAACGCGGAGCGGGAGGATATTGGGTATTCTTCTGCATGGCTGCATCATAAAGGACGCAACAGGCATCATTACGAATACTGGGTGGATTACAGTACGCAGAGCATTGAGGGCGGAATGGCTCCGGTGCCGATGCCGCGCAAATATGTGGCAGAAATGCTGATGGATCGGATTGCAGCGTCCAAAACCTACCGGGGAAGCGCCTATAAAGACAGCGATCCTCTCGCGTATTACAAAAACGCAAAAGAGCCGCCGTTTATGCACATACAGACAAGACGGCAGCTGGAGCACCTTCTGACGATGCTGGCAGAAGAGGGCGAGGAAAAGACGTTCGCTTATGTTCGCAGAATTTTGAAAAAAGGCCGTCGGGCAGACAGACATAGTTCCTGATCTACAGCCGGGCGGACAGACACAGAGCCAGAAAGGTTTGCATACAGTGATATCAGATCTGTTTGAAACAGGGGAAAACGATGAACGGTTTTTACTTGCTGGTATTGCTGATGTGCTGCAGCTGTCAGAATCGGACGGACTGCGCAAACTGGAACGAAAGAAGAGACGCAGGAGATAACCGACAGCAGGATATGCGTATACGGGATACGGACTGCGGCTGCAGAAACGGCGACAGGGTGCAGTACGGTTGCAGCTGCGAAAATGATGGCTGGACTGGACAGTCAGGCTGCAACTGCCAGCGGGAGAACGCAGCAGGGATGCAGCGGCGAAGCGGCGAAACTGCCGGACCTGTGTCGGAACAGCCGGACTGCAACTGCCGGCAGCAGATGTCGCGGCAGGGCGGCATGCAGCGTTACGACCGGGAGCTAAAGGAATCTGCGGCGTTTGACAGCGTACCCGGAATGGAAATGACAGACGGACACCCGTATCCGGTGTACCGGGAAACGGATGAAGTTCGATAGAAAGAAGATCAGGGGATTCATTCTCAAAGGCTGGGGATGAATCCTTTTTTCCTGTTTATTTTTCAATCTTTCATTGACAAAACCGCTATAAGGCGCGTAAACTCAGAAGAGTTTTGTAGTGATAGAGATTAAAGGAGATTAAATGGGAGAATTATTAGTACGTTACGAAGAATCAGGAATTGACGAGCGGATTTTGCGCGCAGTGGAGGAGATGGGCTTCGTCCATATGACGCCGATCCAGGAAAAGGCGATTCCGGTTTTTCTGGAAGGAAGAGATGTGATCGGACAGGCGCAGACAGGAACCGGCAAGACCGCCGCGTTTGGAATCCCGATGCTTCAGAAGATTGACGAAGAGGACAGATCGCTGCAGGGTATGATCCTTTGCCCGACGAGAGAGCTTGCGATGCAGGCGGCCCAGCAGCTGAGACAGTTTGCAAAATATATGCACAATATTCGCGTGCTTGCCGTATATGGAGGGCAGGATATCAACAGACAGATCAAGGCGTTAAAGGGCGGCGTGCAGATCATTGTCGGCACACCGGGACGCGTGATGGATCATATGAGACGCCACACGATCCGCTTAGACAACCTGAAAATGGTCGTTCTGGATGAAGCTGATGAAATGCTGAACATGGGCTTTCGGGAAGATATGGAGGCGATTCTGGGACAGATTCCGTGCGAACACCAGACGGCGCTGTTTTCCGCAACGATGCCGGAGCCGATTTTACAGATCACCGATCAGTTCCAGACCGATGCGGAAATGGTAAAGGTTGTCAAAAAGGAATTGACGGTAGAAAGAATCCGGCAGTATCTTTATTATATCCGCAGATCGGATAAGGAAGCTGCAGCTGCAAGGCTGATTGAATATTATAACCTGAAAAGAGGACTGATTTTCTGCAACACCAAGAGTATGGTGGACGAGCTGGCAGAGAATCTGAAAAACAGAGGCATCGCGGCAGAAGGGCTGCATGGCGATTTGAGCCAGGCACAGAGAGATACGGTCATGAACCGTTTCAGAAGCGGTAATCTCCAGATGCTGATCGCAACGGATGTTGCGGCGAGAGGAATCGATGTAAACGATGTGGATGGCGTTATCAATTATGACGTTCCGCAGGATATCGAATATTATGTGCACCGTATCGGCCGTACCGGCAGAGCAGGAAAAGAGGGCATGAGCTTTACGCTGGCAAGCCGCAGAGAGTCCTTCAGAATCCGTGAAATTGAGCGGGTCTGCAAGACAAAACTGGAAGAAAAGCATCTTCCCTCCGGAGAAGAAGTGCGTCAGCATAAGGAAGCATCTGTACTCCAGAAAATCCACGAGGTGATGGAGGAAGCAAATACCGCGGACTGCTATCGTGCGGTAGAGCGCTTTGAAAAAGAAACCGGCATTTCCGCAATTGAGCTGGCAGCAGCATTTTTGTATGAGCAGGTTGGCGGTGAGCCGGAAGAAATCGTAGAAGAGCCTAAAGTAGTCAGACGCGATGGAGAACGGAGATTTGGGGATAGACGCCGGGATGGATCTGGAAGCAGAAACGGTGGACGTTTCGGTGACCGTGATCAGAGAGGCGGACGTTTCAATGACCGCGACCAGAGAAATGGCGGACGCTTCGGAGAGAAAAACGGCAGCTACCGTTCGGAACGCGACGGCAGACAGAGACGCTTTGGCAACGACAGCCGCAGATCGGACAGACGGCAGGCAGAAAACGGCGGCAGAAGAAGAACTTCCGGCGAGGGAAGCTATCGCGCAGCCGGAAGCGGCTTTAAAGGGGAGAAAAGATAACAGCAGAATGTATGCGCTGCGAACGTTCTGTTGTTATAAACAATAGAATGCACGCTCTGCGAGCATTCTATTGTCATGAATAAAAGCAGGGGGTAACAAAAAATGAAAACAGCTGTATTTTATGAGCACATTTTAGAGGGCGCAAAGCAGTCTGAAAAAAGTGTGGCAGAACTGATGGAGAAATGCGCATCCTGGAACATTCGGGGGATTGAAATCGGAGATGCGCTGCTTCGCGAGAACAAAGAAGAAATCAAAGAGCTGCTGAAGAAAAACCATATGCAGGTCAGCTGCAGCAATGCGTTCTATGATTTCGGGCACAACCCGGATGCAGCGCAGGGAAAGAAACAGATCGACCTCGCAGAAGAGTTCGGCGTGTCCAAGGTACTGATTATTCCGGGCGAGCTGTCGGAAAACGAGGCGGCTGCACTCAACGCACTTTCTGCGTCGAAAGAGCAGACGGATTCCTACATGTCTGAAAATGCTTCGATCCAGAACATGGCGCAGGCATTAAAAGAGCTGGTTGCTTATGGAAAAGAAAAGAACATCCTTGTGACGCTGGAGGATTTTGACGGTCCGGTACAGCCGTTTGCAAGAATGTATCAGCTGCTGTGGTTTATGGAAAATGTTCCGGGGCTGAAATTTACGCTGGATACCGGCAACTTCGCGTACAGCGACGAGGACGCCGTGCAGGCGTATGAAGTGCTGAAGGATTATATTGTCCATGTGCACTGCAAGGATCGAAACGCTGATCCTGCATTGACCGGGGAGCACAGATACAATCGGGGACTTCTTGCGGCAGCAGTCGGATCGGGCTATCTGCCGATGAAAGAGATTCTGGATCGTCTGAAAGAAAGCGGTTATGAGGATTATCTTGCGATCGAGCATTTTAATGCCGCAGATCAGGTGGCATTTATGGAGCAGTCAGCTGCTTTTTTACAACAGTATCTGTAAGGGTGAGTTATGAAGCTGATTTATTTTGATGCGGGCAATCCGCAGAAGAAAAAAGAACTGGAAGGACTGGCAAAGACAGCGGGCTACGATTTCGTGCCCGTTGCCGCCATGCAGACCGGACAAAAGATCGGTTACCTGGCGGGGGTTTCCGGATATCGGAAAACGCCTTTGCCCGTTCTTGCCCTTCCGCCGCGAATTGGAGAGGATATGCTTTTGTTCGCACAGACGACGGCGGATATGATCGACCCGGCGCTGGAGCTGTTAAAAAAGAACCGGATTTCGATAGGTCTAAAGGCGATCGTTACGCCTTATAATGTTGGCTGGACGCTTTCGGAACTGTATCAGGAGCTTGTAAAAGAGCGGGAAAAAATAAAATAACCATGGCGCTGCCCCTTGTGGGCGGCGCTTTTTCATTTCATAGGAAAATGCGTCCTATGAAATAAAACGCGCTACGAGGATGCGCACTCGGCGCAGTGGTAGATGGTTGCCGAAGCAACCGCGCCTCGGCGCGAGAATGTGCCTTGGCACATTCTTTTTCATCAGTTGCAGGGGCAGAAATGGCGGAGCGAGTCCGGCCGTGGCGCAGAGACGTCATTGCAAAATCTGCTTTCTTTTACGCTCACCCCAACGATATCCACAAAATCAAACCCTCCTATCAAAACTGCTGTGATAATACTTAGTGCGGGATTGCCCGATTTTGCGTAAGATAAAGGTCAGTACGATAGGAATACAGCAAAAAACCAAAAGGAGAGTTTCATATGAAAGTAACAAGAGCAGCAAGCATTCCGTTAGTCACACACGACCCTTATTTTTCTATCTGGTCCGGCGCGGATCATCTGTATGACAAGGATCCTGTGCACTGGAGCCAGATTCGCCAGCAGCTGAGAGGCTATGTCAATGTGGATGGCGTCGTTTACAGCTTTCTTGGCGACAAGGAGTTCCACGAGACGATCGGTCAGACCGGTGTGGACGTAACTGCGACCTCCACCACCTACACCTTTGAAAACGAAAAAATCATCCTGAATGTGAAGTTTACTTCCCCTTTGCTTCTGGATGACCTGACGCTGGTTTCCAGACCCTGTACCTATATCGACTACGCAGTAGAAAAGAAAGAAAACTGCGACGTAAGGGTGGACTTTGTCGTAGCCTCTGATCTGGTAAGTCAGAAGCAGGCGAAGCTGATCGGCTGCAACGCAAGACGTCCGGAAAAAGACGACGCGCCCGCATATAACTACGCACAGATGGGCAGAGCAGCACAGAAGCCTCTGGGCGGCAGCGGCGACCATGTAACGATCGACTGGGGTTATGTTTATGTGGCCTCCGCAGAGAAAGGCGCAGTATGCACCTACGATGCCGCAAATGAAAAGCTGATCTGCAGACTGCCTCTGGATGACGACAAGGCCGGCATGATTTTGGCATATGATGATCTGCTTTCCATCAACTACTTCGGACAGTGGCGCAAGGCATACTGGACCAATACCTATGCAACCATTCTGGATGCAATCGGCGCAGCGTTTGCGGATCACGACGAGACGTTAAAGCATGCGGCAGCAGTCGATGAAAAGGTAGAAAAAGAAGCTTATGCGGCTGGCGGCGAGAAATACGCATTCCTGTGCAACATGAGCTACCGTCATGCCATCGCAGCGCACAAGCTGATCACCGACGAAGACGGCAATATCATTTTCCTGTCCAAGGAAAACGACTCCAACGGCTGTATCGGTACGGTTGATGTAAGTTATCCTTCTGTTCCCCTGTTCTTACTGTTCAACACCGAATATGTCAAAGGCATGCTGCGTCCGGTATTTCAATTTGCTGCCTGCGATTCCTGGGAATTTGACTTCGCACCGCACGACGTTGGACGTTACCCTTACGCATGGGGACAGGTTTACGGCTTAAACGGCAAGAAGGGCGACCTGTGGTTCTCCGACTGGAACGACGATATCTTCCCTCCGTTCTATCAGTATCCTGCAGGAACCGATATTTTCGAGTTCAGATATCAGATGCCCGTTGAGGAATGTGGTAACATGCTGCTGATGACGGCAGCTGTCTGCAAGCTGGATGGAAACGCTTTATTTGCAGAGCCTCACATGGCTGTTTTAAAGCAGTGGACACAGTATCTGATAAAATTCGGTGCAGACCCCGGCGAACAGTTGTGCACCGACGACTTTGCAGGACATCTGTCCCACAATGTAAATCTGTCTGCAAAAGCGATCATGGGCATAGAGGCCTATGCGCGTCTGGCAGCTCAGCTCGGCAGGACAGAAGAAGCGGAAGAATATCATGCAAAGGCTGCTGAAATGGCAAAAGACTGGGAGAAGCGCGCAATTGCAGACGACCACTATGTGCTGGCCTTCGGTAATGCGGATACCTGGAGCTTAAAATACAACCTTGTATGGGATAAATTCTTTGGCAGCAAGCTGTTCTCGGATGAAGTTTACGAGAAAGAGCTGAAATACTATGTCAAGAAGACCAACGAGTACGGTACGCCTCTGGACAGCAGAAAGGATTACACCAAGAGCGACTGGATTTTATGGTGTGCATCGATGGCAAAGACCGACGAGGAAGCGCAGGCGCTGATCGCACCGGTTGCGCACTATCTGGAAACCACCGCAACCAGAGTGCCTTTCTCTGACTGGTACGAGACCGTAACCGGCGAATACTGTCACTTCATGGGGAGAAGCGTACAGGGCGGTATCTTCATGCCGGTTCTGATGAAGAAATTCGGTCAGTGAATCCCTGCAGCATCCCTGACTGTTTTAAATTCATATCATTTCTGAATCCTATGCAAGACGTATAAAAAGGAATAGAAGTGATTGTAGCCAATACACTGGTCAATCGCATACATGATAACTTTTCTGTTTATATGCAACTGCCTCCAAGCGGTATTATGGGGCCGGTTGTTCTGGCGAGAGGCTTGGAAGAACAAGAAGGTTCCTCGCATTGTGGTAGACAGTAGGATTCTCTGCGATATAGAGTCCCAGTGGCAAATGCTTGGACACCCTCTACAAACTCCCTTTTGTGTTTTGGACGGATCTTTTGTCCTGACAATTCGTTTTGAAAATGCCGCAATACACAAATTATTCCGGAATTCCCATATTATTGTCAGAACAAAAACGCTCACGAAAACCGCAAAAGAAGTTTTTAGAGGTCGTCGATTGTTTCCATAGGGGAAGATGGCTAAAGAAGAATGATCGAACAATCGTCTTCTTAGATTTGATGGCAAAGAGTGATTGGAGGAAAATGTTTTGATTCAGCGTTTTGATTTCAACTTAACAGAAGACCCGGACGAGAACGGGTTCCAGCCTTTTATGTCGGCTTGTATCCTCGGCGGAGATCCCTGGGAGGATGTGCGTCCGGCAATCGTGATCTGCCCCGGCGGTGGCTATCATTGTGTATGTGAATATTGGGAGGGCGAGCGTTTGGCTATGGCTTATGCTGCTGCCGGGTTCAATGCAATCGTGGTGAACTATACTACGCATGGAGGCGGTGTATATCCGCGCCAAATCAGGGAGGTCGCCCGTGCGTTTGAAATCACACGGGAGCATGCGGAGGAATGGCATATCGATCCGCATAGGATTGCGGTATGCGGATCCTCGGCTGGCGGTCATCTGGCAGCATCGATTTCCACACTGTGGAACAACGAAAAGGTTTTTACCAAGGAAGAGATCGAATCGCGCCGGATGCGGCCGGATGCTACGGTGCTTTCCTATCCTGTCATCACCTCCGGAGAAAAGCGACATCATGGTTCTTTCAAGGGACTGACTGGAATCGATAATGCCGCAGATCCGTTGTGGGAGTTTCTGTCGCTGGAAAAACGGGTGAACGATGACACACCGCCCACTTTCCTGTGGCATTGCTTTGACGATCCCGAGGTTCCAGTAGAAAACAGTATCTACTATGCGGAGGCATTGCGCGACCATAACATTCCGTTTGAGCTCCATATCTATCCGAAGGGCGGCCATGGCATCCAGCTGACCACACAGCGGATCCTGCGAAGTCGTTCCATGTTCCCTCGCGATTACAACTGGCACAAAATGTCGGTAGATTGGCTGGCAGATGTATTTGGCCTTTGAGTGACAAAAGGAGCGTGATCGTCGGATGGGGATCCTATTCGGTGGTGATTATAATCCCGAGCAGTGGCCGTGTGAGGTGTGGGATGAGGATATGGAGCTGTTCCGTGTGGCTTCGGTGAATACGGTAACGATCAATGTATTTGCATGGGCGCTGCTGCAAAAGAGTGAAAATGAATACAATTTTACAGAATTAGATGAGATTGTGCGTCGACATGCTCAGGCGGGGCATCACATTATTATGGCGACCTCAACCTCGATCGTGCCGGCATGGTTAGCCCGTAAATACCCGGAGGTGCTGCGTACTGATTACCGCGGAGTACATAAAAAATTTGGTAAGCGTCATAACTTCTGCCCCAACAGCCCGGTTTACCGGCAGTATGCTGGTATGCTGGTACAGCGCTTGGCTGTACGCTATAAAAACGAGCGTGCGATCAAGTATTGGCACATCGGCAATGAATTTGAAGGCGAGTGCTGTTGCGAAAACTGCGAAAGAGCTTTCCGCATTTGGCTGAAAGAAAAATACCAGACGATAGAGGCATTGAACGCTGCATGGAACATCGCATTCTGGAACCATCGGTTCTACGATTGGGATGAAATCGTACTGCCGAATGATCTTGGAGACGGTGAGGCAGGGCGGGCCTTTATGAGTGCCATCAAGCTGGATTATGCTCGCTTCAATTCCGATTCTCAGCTCGCCTGTTACAAGGCGGAGCGGGATATTATCCGCGGTACGATACCGAATGCTAAGTGCACCACCAACTTGATGGGCACCTACCGCACGATGGATTATTTCCGTTGGGCGAGGGAGATGAAAAGAATCGGAGACAAAACAGTGAGAAGCACCGTTCGCGGACAGGCGGCCATCGTTTTTGATTGGGATAGCTATCAGGCACTGGAAATGTGCATCGGCCCAAATAAAGATCTGCGATATGTACCGGAGGTGTGGCGCTTCTACGATGCACTGTACCGGCGACATATTCCAGTGGATTTTATCCCTGCAGATGCCGGAGTGGACAAGCTGGCAGCTTACCCCTAGTGCTCTGCCCGGTGTTGTACATGGTGCAGGGGGATACGGCTGAACGGCTGGCAGCTTATGTGCGGCAGGGTGGCACGCTGGTCACTGGGTATATGAGCGGCATGGCGGACGGCAATGACCGTATTTATACCGGCGGTTATCCAGGGGGCTGTCGCACTAACGTGCGGCAGCTCATTTTATATATCCAACACAAAACGCCGAGCTTCGAAAAGCCCGGCGTTCGTGGTATAATCAGTTTATGCGACTAAACAAAATAATACAGAGGGATTATACCTCATTTTCGCTGTATTATCAAATCAAACTTCCGCTGGATTTAGAGATTTCTATTCCATCTGATGATCCAGTTCGTCTGGTAAGTGCCTTTGTGGAGGAAATGGACCTTTCTGAACTATATAAAACTTATGGCAGGATCAGAAAAAAATCAGGCAACGCCGCGTCAGATGCCTATCTTTTCATTGAGGGAAACGGACAGACGGCCTATATAAAGCCGCAGAACTATGAGATTTCGAAAACCCGAAAATACAAAAAAGACATCAGCAGAAGAGAAAACATGGAGTATCACGCAGACAGAGACAGCTATATCTGTCGGAATGGAAGGGAACTGACTGTTACAAATGAACGCAGAAGTAAAACGGCCAGCGGATATGTCAGTGTAAAAACTTATTACAGAAGTCCAGACTGTACCGGCTGTCCTTATAAAACGGAATGTATCAAGGGAAACAACTGCAAAACACCTATGGAAAAACGTAATAAAGTGCTGATGGTCTCGAAGACGATGAGCCAAAAACGTGCAGAAGATCTGGAACGGATCACAAGTGAGTATGGAACGATGCTCCGTATGAATCGCAGTATTCAGGCCGAAGGTTCATTTGCTGATGTAAAGGAAGACATGAATTTTCGAAGATATCTGTACCGAGGAAAAGCAAATGCACTGGCAGAGAGCATCCTTTTGGCGATGGGACGAAATATCAATAAGCTTCATTGCAAGATTCAGACCGGAAGAACGGGGAGTCATCTTTTTTCATTAAAGACAGCATAGATTTTAATGGTTGAAAACAAAACAGTTTGAAATCAGGCATGCCGAAAGGGATGTCTTGGAATGAACTGTGTTTATAATGGATGGGGGCGAAATCACAACCGATTTCGCCCCCATTTGGGCATAAAGCAGGGCTGCCGCCCAGCAAAAAATATTTGCTAGTGCGACAGCCCCTTCCCTATAAATGATTTAGCAGGCTGCGCCTTTTGGCACAGCCTGCCTTTTACTGGAGACTTTTTTTACAGCCTCTTTTTGATCGTATAGGAAACTTCGTTTCCATACGATAAAAATGCTCCGCGAGGATGCGCACTCGGCGCAGGGGTAGATGGTTGCTAAAGCAACCGCGCCTTGGCGCGAGAATGTGCCAAGGCACATTCTTTTTTACGTTCCATCGCTGACTAATGTTGGTATCGAAAAACAAAAAAGAGTATCAAGTAACATAAGTTATCTATATGAATCATAAGTTTGATGCGAATAAAAAAAGTGCTTGACATCTATCGAACGTTAGAATATACTAACTAGCGTCTGGAAGTAAGAAGGATAGACAAAGATTGAAAAAGGAAAATTTTTCAATCGTGAGATTTGCGTCTGCGTGTACTTGATACAAACGCGACATGCGCAAAAATGAGCGGAAGTATGGCAAAAGAAAGAAGGTTGAGCAGATGCCTTTAACAATGGCGACGATGGGAGAAGTCAACAAGATCGTGAAGGTTGGCGGAAACGAAGAGACAAGACGTTTTCTGGAAAATCTCGGATTTGTAGCGGGAACGGAAATCATGGTTGTATCTTCGATCGGAGGAAACCTGATTGTAAATGTCAAGGATTCCAGAATTGCAGTAAATGAAGATATGGCACGGCACATCGTGATCTGATGATCGCCGATACTATATATTAAAGGAGCTAAGGGAAAGGAGATAAGACCATGACACTGCGTGATGCACAGGTTGGAAGCACGGTTGTTGTAACCAAGATTGAAGGTGACAGTGCGTATAAGCGTCGGATTATGGATATGGGAATCACCAAAGGAAGCGAGCTTTACATCAGAAAAGTTGCTCCGCTGGGAGATCCGGTAGAGATCACTGTCAGAGGCTATGAGCTGACCGTCAGAAAAGACGATGCACAGTGCGTACAGGTAAAATAAACAGCCGCATTTTTACAGAGGGATTAAGGAGGTAAGAGAAGATGGCAATTAGAATTGCGCTTGCCGGTAACCCGAACTGTGGTAAAACAACCATGTTCAACGCGCTGACCGGCGCCAATCAGTATGTAGGTAACTGGCCTGGTGTTACCGTAGAGAAAAAAGAAGGTAAATTGAAAAGCAAAAAGGTGAAGGAAGAGGTAGTCGTAACCGACCTTCCTGGTATTTATTCCCTTTCACCGTATACCCTGGAAGAAGTTGTCAGCCGTGACTATCTGTTAAAAGAGAATCCGGATGTCATCGTAGATCTGGTGGATGCAACCAATATTGAAAGAAACTTATATCTGACCACTCAGCTGATCGAAACCGGTGTTCCGGTTGTTATCGCGCTGAACATGGCGGATTTGCTGGAAAAGAGAGGCATCAAGATCGACGTTGCCCGCCTTTCCATGCTCCTTGACTGTCCAATCGTTGAGACTTCTGCATTAAAGGGCGAAGGACTTGACAAGCTGATCGACGAAGCGATCAAGACCGCAAAGAAGAAAGAAGCAGACCTTCCGAAAGAGATCTTTAACAAGGATCTGGAAGATGCAGTCAGCGCTGCAGCAGAAGTTCTTCCTTCTTCCATCGATGCAAACAAAAAGAGATGGTATGCAGTAAAATTCCTGGAGAAGGACTCCAAGGTTGCTGAAAGCGTAAAGCTGACAGACAGCGCTGCAAAGAAGATCGAAGAGTTAAGAGCTGGTCTGGAAAAGTCTCATGATGACGATATGGAAAGTATCGTAACCGATGAACGTTATAAATTCATTCAGAAGATTGTCGGCACGACTGTGAAAAAGGGCAAGGATAAGTTGACAACTTCTGATAAAATCGATAAGATCGTTACAAACCGTATCCTCGGTATCCCGATCTTTATCGCAGTTATGTTCGTAGTATATTACATCTCTGTTACCACGATCGGCACGATTGTAACAGACTGGACAAATGATACCTTCGTTGGCGGCATTCAGGAAATCGTAGGCGGATTCCTGGAAGGCATCGGCACCAACGATGTAGTAACAAGCCTTGTTGTGGATGGTGTAATCGGCGGTGTAGGCGCTGTCCTTGGTTTCGTACCTCAGATGGCAATCCTGTTCCTGTTTTTGTCTATCCTGGAAGACTGCGGTTACATGGTTCGTATTGCCTTTGTCATGGACCGGGTGTTCCGTCATTTCGGTCTGTCCGGTAAGAGCTTCATTCCGCTGCTGATCTCCTCTGGCTGCGGTATCCCTGGTATCATGGCTTCCAAGACCATCGAGCAGGATAACGACAGAAGACTGACGATCATGACAGCAACCTTTATCCCCTGCGGCGCGAAGCTTCCTGTTATCGCACTGATGGGCGGCGTAATGGCAAGCTGGGCAACCGGCAGCTATGAAGCAGGCGGATTTATGGCTCCCGCAATGTACTTCATGGGCATTGTAGCAGTCCTTGTGGCAGCCATTATCTTAAAGAAAACCAAACCTTTCTCCGGAAAGCCTGCTCCGTTCGTTATGGAGCTTCCTCAGTACCATGTTCCTCAGGCTAAGACCGTACTGCTTCATGTATGGGAAAGACTGAAAGGCTTCATCGTCAAGGCTGGTACGATCCTGTTCCTTGCCTGCGTAGTAATGTGGTTCCTTGGCGGATTTGGTTTCGAAAACGGCGGCTTCGGTCTGGTAGAAGAGAGCGGAAACAGCTTACTGGCTGTAATCGGTGGTTTCATCGCACCTCTGTTTGCACCTCTGGGCTTTGGCGAGTGGCAGCCTGTGGCAGCTTCTCTGTCCGGCTTTACCGCAAAGGAAGCGATCGTTTCCACCATGGGCGTTCTTGCAAATGTAACTGGCGATACAGAAGATGCAGTAACCGTTGCACAGGCTGTACAGACATGGTTCCCTACTTCTCTGGCAGCACTGAGCTTCCTGATCTTCAACCTGCTGGATTCTCCTTGTCTGGCTGCAATTGCAACCATGGCACAGCAGATGCAGTCTAAAAAGTGGTTCTGGTTTGCAATCCTGTTCCAGAACATCTTCGCTTACATCGTTTGCCTGTGCATCTACCAGATCGGTTCCTTTGCAACCGGCGGCAGCTTCGGCGTAGGCACTGTATTCGGATTTGTATTCACAGCAATCATTCTGTTCCTGTTATTCAGACCAGATCCCTACAAGGATCAGAAGGTTTACTCCAAACGGTCTGTACAGGCGGCAAACTAAGGACTGGGTAAAGAATAGAAACGGAGGAGGCTGGACATTTCTGATGTCCGGCCTTTTCCCAAACATGTGGAGGAATGCACGATGGCAAATGCAGTAATTCTGATTCTGGTGATCGGATATTGTCTGTTCCTGATTTACAAACAGGTTCAGAATAGAAAAGCCGGAAAACATCTCGGCTGTACAGGCTGTGGCGGTTCCTGCGGCGGTTGCAGCGGCTGCAGCGCGTGCAGGACAGAAGGAAACAAGAAAAAGCACTGATAGGCGTAAAGCAGCAGTGACAAAGACTGTCCGATCCGAAGCCAGGGGATCCTTCCTTTGCGCAAAGAAAAGAGGAAAAAATGGGAAATGTTGGAAACACCACAGGCTCCATGCTTTACGGCTTTGGTGCTTTTCTGGTGATCTATCTGGCAGGTGTCCTGATTTATCAGGTCGTGCTCTGGATTCAGAAATGGAAAAGGAAAAAGAAAGACGGAGAACAGGAAAATGGCTAATGTAATTGTTGTAGCAGTTGTAATTGTTCTTTTGGGATTTGCACTGAAAGGGACGTTGAAGCATTTGAAAGGGGAAAGCCCCTGCTGCGGTGGCGGCGATACGATTATCATCGAGGATAAAAAGCTGGATGGTCCTGTCATCGGCAAAAAGACCGTGAAAATTTCTGGTATGCACTGCGATCACTGCGTCAGAGCCGTAACCGAAGCAATCAACAAAATCGACGGGGCTTCTGCAAAGGTCAACCTGAAAAAGAAAGAAGCAGTCGTTTCCTACGAAAAGGTTGTAGAAGATGCAGCGATACGGGAAGCCGTCGAAAAGGCAGGCTATACCGTACAGAGTATTCAGGGCTGAGTTGCTTTAAGATGCGGTATAGCGTTACAGCGCGTGTAAAAATGAAACAGGATTCCTGATAGCATTCCAAAAGAAAATCTGCTATAATAACAGCGTCGGCAGCAAAGAAATTTGGCGGTCGGCGCTGTTTTTCATTCATGACAATAGAATGCTCGCAGAGCGTGCATTCTACTGTTTCAACGAAGGCAGCGCTGATTTCGATCTGCAGATTTTCAGGGGAGGAAAGCTCCGATTCGAAATACAAGAGGTAAGTAAGGAGGGCTATGCCCTATGATGGTTTCCACAAAGGGAAGATACGCGCTTCGGGTCATGCTGGATCTGGCGATGCAGAAGCAGGAGGAGTATGTTTCCCTGAATGATATTGCACAGCGGCAGAAGATTTCGATGAAATATCTGGAATCGATTGTCGGTATGCTCAACAAGGCGGGACTTCTGCAGAGCAGAAGAGGGAAAGACGGAGGCTACCGGATGGCACGCAGACCGGAGGAATACCCGGTCAGCGAGATTTTGAAGCTGACAGAAGGGACGCTCGCACCGGTTTCCTGCATGGACGGGGAAGGCTGCGGCCCGGAGTGCGAGCTTCTGGCGAACTGCCTGACCAGACCGATGTGGAATCGACTGGACGAAATTATAGACGAATATCTTTCCAGCGTATCGATCCAGGATCTGCTGGATGGGAGGTGTTGACACTGCGCTGGAAATGGAAAGGATGACGGACATGCGCGTATATGCGGATCAGGCTGCAACCACCAGCCTGAGTAAAACAGCCCTGGAGGCGATGCTGCCCTGGATGACAGAAAACTTCGGCAACCCGTCCGCCCTGTATGAAGAGGGGCGGACAGCGCGGGACGAAGTCGAGACAGCGCGGGAGAAAATCGCGCATCTGCTGCATGCGAAGGCGAAGGAAATTTATTTTACCTCCGGCGGTACGGAGGCAGATAACTGGGCGCTGCAGATGGCGGCAGCAGCCGGGGCACGGATCGGCAAAAAGCATATTATCGTATCGGCAATCGAGCACCATGCGGTGTTAAACCCGGCGAAGTCGCTGGAACGGCAGGGGTTTCGGGTGACGTATCTGCCGGTAACGCCAGAAGGGTTGGTTTTGCCCGAAGCGCTGGAAGCTGCGATCTGCCCGGATACAGCACTGGTAAGCGTGATGTATGCCAACAATGAAGTCGGCACGATTCAGCCGGTAGAAGAGCTTGCGGCGATCTGCAGGATGCACGGCGTGTGGTTTCATACGGATGCAGTGCAGGCAGCAGGGCATGTGGAAATCGACCTGACAAAGCTGCAGGCGGATTTTCTGTCTGTCTCGGCACATAAATTCCACGGTCCGAAAGGCTGCGGATTTTTGTATGTGAAAAACGGGTTCCGGACCGAGAGCCTGTTGGAGGGCGGAGCGCAGGAAAAAGGCAAGCGCGCCGGAACCGAAAATGTTCCCGGCATCGTGGGCATGGCGGCGGCTCTGGAGGAGAGTCTGATAAACCGCGACAAAAAAGATACCTTCGTGCTGGAGCTGCGCAGACAGGTCGCAGAGCGCCTGCTTTCCATCGAAGGAAGCCATTTAAACGGCTGTGGGGTCATGGAGGGCGGTGAAGGTGCAGCAGCGGGCACCGACGCTGCGGTACGACATGCAGGTACTGCCGTCTCCCGTGCCGACCGGCTGTGCGGCAACTTAAATATCAGCTTCGACGGCATCGAGGCAGAAGCTCTTCTTCTGTACCTCGACATGAAGGGCGTCTCCGTTTCGGCGGGCGCGGCGTGCTCGGCGGGCGCACTGGAGCCGAGCCATGTGCTGACAGCGATGGGCATATCGCCGGAGCTTGCAAAAGGCACGATCCGCATCAGCCTGGATGAGACGAACACACAGGCGGACGCAGAATTCCTGATGGAGGTCATCCCGGACGCGGTTGCGCGCCTGCGAAGCATGGCATAAAGATTTTCGAACGGGCAGATTCGACAAAAATCTGCCCGCTTTTCATGGTAAAAACAGACGAAAATCATTTTTTGTCAGATTTTGATTTTCCTTTTAAAAAAATCGGGGGTATAATAAAAGTGTAGTGTTTTGGACGGCTGAAACCATGGCAGCTGTCGTTTTTTAAAGAAAGTTGAGGGTATCTATGTTTGAGAAAGGAGATCTGGTTACTTACGGATGCAAGGGCGTCTGTGAAGTTAAGAACATTACTACGCTGAACCTGGAGGGAATTCCCAAAGACCGTCTGTATTATGAGATGCAGTCCATGGTCAACGCCGGCAGCAGGATTTTTTCTCCCGTCGGACAGGAGGAAAAAAATGCGATGCGCGCGGTGCTGACAAAGGAAGAAGCAGAGGAGCTTTTGGGACAGCTGCCGGAGTGCAGACTGTGCTGGGAGAAGGATGAAAGACGGCGGGAGGAGACCTACCGCAGGATTATCAATCACAGCGATGCAAGAGGAATGCTCTGTATGATCCGCACAATTACGGATTACGGCAGGGAGCGAGTGCTGGAGGGGCGCAGGATGCCCGCGATGGACGGCCGCTATTTGAAAGCCGCGGAGGACAATCTTTACGCAGAGCTGTCGATTGCCATGGAGATACCGCGCAGCGCCCTCAAAGAATATATGGCGGCACGGATGGGAGAATTAAGCGGAGCGCTGCAGGCGCTTTGAAATATGTAAGAAGATGCGGCTGCAGGAACGTAACAGAAATTACGGATTGACAGTGTATAACAGCTGCAGTCTGTGGAAATACTGATAAGGACAGGAAAGTAAGCAGTGCTTACGAATCAAAAGAGGACGATTTCGGTCAGAAGAACCGGTATCGTCTTTTTTTATCGTATAGGAAACATTGCTTCTATACGATAAAAAAGCTCTACGAGGATGCGCACTCGGCGCAGGGGTAGATGGTTGCCAAAGCAACCGCGCCTCGGCGCGAGAATGCGCCAAGGCACATTTTATTTCATAGGAAAATGCGTCCTGTGAAATAAAAAAGCTCCGCGAGGATGCGCACTCGGCGCAAGGGTAGATGGTTGCCTCGGCAACCGCGCCTCGGCGCGAGAATGTGCCAAGGCACATTCTTTTTTCGTCGCTCCGGTTCTTTCGAAATTTTATAAAAAAGCACTTGATTTTCGAAAAGAGTTCTGGTAGACTAAGCGTAGTTAGAAAAGACTAACTAAAAAGGAATAAATCATGGTTATCTCCATCCGCCGTGCGCTGCTGACACACGGCGGGTGGCCCTTTGGGGAAACTGTAAGGAAGGAGACTAGTGTGAAAAATAAGCGTGATCGCTTATTTTTCACACAGCTATTTGTGCCGCAGGCGTCACAAAGTAGCTAGGATCGCAGAGCAGAACTGGAAGTTCTGCTCGCGGTTCCTTCGGCGCAAAGCGCCTGCGGAATGGAGGTTAAAATGGCAAATCTGACCATTGAAAAAGTAATCGGGAGAGAAATTATTGATTCCAGAGGAAATCCGACTGTTGAGGCAGAAGTTGTTTTAACGGACGGAACCGTAGGAAGAGGCATGGCACCCAGCGGAGCTTCTACCGGCGAGTTCGAAGCGCTGGAGCTGCGTGATCAGGATAAATCCCGATTTGGCGGCAAGGGTGTTTTAAAAGCCGTCAACAATATCAATACTGTAATCAACGATGTACTCTGTGGAGTAGATGCATTTGACACTTATAAAGTAGATGCTGCGATGATCGAAGCAGACGGAACAGAGGATAAATCCAAACTTGGCGCAAATGCGATTCTGGCAGTATCCATCGCAGCTGCAAGAGCGGCAGCACAGTCCTTAAATATTCCGCTGTACCGTTTCCTGGGCGGCGCAAACGGAAATCGGCTTCCGGTTCCGATGATGAACATCTTAAACGGCGGCGCACATGCAGCAAACACCGTAGATGTACAGGAGTTCATGATTATGCCGGTTGGCGCAAAGAGCTTTTCCGAAGGACTTCGCTGGTGTACAGAAGTATTCCATGCACTGCAGGCTCTGTTAAAGTCCAGAGGCCTTGCAACCTCCGTTGGCGATGAGGGCGGTTTTGCACCGAATCTTGGCAGCGACGAAGAAGCAATCGAAGTTATTCTGGAAGCGATCAAGAAGGCAGGTTACGAGCCGGGAACCGATTTCGTTCTGGCAATGGATGCAGCTTCCAGTGAATGGAAAGGCAGCAGGAAGGGGGAATATGTGCTTCCGAAGGCTGGCACGAAGTTCACCTCCGAAGAACTGGTTGCACACTGGAAAAAGCTGTGTGAGAAATATCCGATCGCTTCGATTGAAGATGGTCTGGACGAAGAGGACTGGGAAGGCTGGAAGCATATGACAGCGGAACTTGGTGACAAAGTACAGTTAGTCGGTGACGACCTGTTTGTTACCAATACAAAGCGTCTGCAGAAGGGGATTGACCTTAGCTGTGGCAATGCGATTCTGATCAAGTTAAATCAGATCGGCAGCGTATCCGAAACCCTGGAAGCGATCAAGCTGGCACACGAGGCAGGTTATTGTGCAATCACCTCCCACCGTTCCGGCGAGACAGAGGACACCACAATCGCAGACCTGGCGGTTGCATTGAATACCTGCCAAATCAAGACTGGCGCACCCAGCAGAAGTGAGCGTGTTGCAAAATACAACCAGCTGCTGCGAATCGAAGAAGAGCTTGGCAAGGCTGCCTGCTATCCTGGGAAGGCGGCTTTCGGCAGATAAAAAGCTGACATCAGAGAGGTACTACGATGAGTCAACAGGCATTTTGGCTGTTTCTGAAAATGGATAAGCGGAATCTGTTCGTACAGATGGCGCTTCAGTGCGCACCGGTGCTGGCGGGAATCAAGGTTTCCAATCTTCTGATCATCGAGGAAAGATACTGGAAGGAACTGTGTTTTCTGCTGCGCAATTCCGAAATGTGTGCCAGAAAGCTGTATCGCTGCAGAGATAAAATTACTCTGTTGCTGTACCGCAGAGAAGAACTGGAGCAATGGGTAAAAACGCTACAGGTCGAAGCCCTTTTAAAAGAGATCGGCTACGACAGCGTGGAGCTGCACCGGATTTTCAGAAAACTGGAACAGCGGATCGGCGGGCACGGAAACGGTGAAATGCCTTTTCCTCATGAGCTGGGGCTGCTGCTGGGATATCCGGCAGAGGACGTCCGGGGCTTTATGGGGATCGGATATAAAAAGTGTCTTTATACAGGCTATTGGAAGGTCTACGAGAAGGCGGAGGAAAAGATCGCACTGTTTTCAGAATACGACAGAGCGATGGATCTAGCCCTTTCTATGGCGTATGAAAGACAGAATATTTTAAAATTAAAAGAAGTTTTTGAAGTCGACAGTCGGGAGAAAAAGCTGGCTGTCTGAATACGAGAGGAGTAGGAAAATGAGCAAGGTATCCGTAGTATACTGGTCCCAGTCCGGCAACACACAGGCGATGGCAGAGGCTGTTGCAGCCGGCATCACAGAAGCAGGAAAAGAGGCAGAGGTTGTTTATGTTTCAGACGTAAACGTTGCAGATTTAACTGCAGAAAAAGCATTTGCATTGGGCTGCCCTGCAATGGGCGCAGAAGTTCTGGAAGAGGGCGAGTTCGAGCCTTTTATGGAGAGCATTGACGGCTCCATCTCCGGCAAGACCATCGCACTGTTTGGTTCCTACGGTTGGGGCGACGGACAGTGGATGCGCGAATGGGCAGAGCGCGTGACCGGTGAAGGCGCAACTGTAGTAAACGGCGAGGGCTTAATCTGCCAGGAGACACCGGACGATGCAATGATCGAGGAGTGCAAAAATCTCGGAAAGGCGCTGGCAGCAAACGCCTGAGCACTTTAAAACAAAAAGATTCTCCATAATTTCCTGTTTGATAAATTTTTTGACACAGCAAAAGGACAGTTACCATGAAGGATAGCTGTCCTTTTGTTGTACTATGACAGATAAAGAAGGTGCTTTGGCAGATTCTCGCGCCGAAGCGCGGTTGCTTTGGCAACCATCTACCTATGCGCCGAGTACACATCCTATTGTCAGGAATAAAAAAAGACATCACCCTGCGGGAATGCCTTTTTCGATGGATGTTCGCTGCTTCGAACAACAGAATATGCACTTTGGAAAAAGATTATTGTTTATCGCGGTTTTCCAGAACGTGTTTTTTGATTGCGGCGAAGCTTTCCGGGCTGATGACATGCTCCATGCGGCAGGCATCACTGACGGCTGTCTCGGGATCGACGCCGAGCTGAATCAGCCAGCCGGAAATCAGTTCATGACGTTCATAAATCATTTCAGCAATCTGGCGGCCGGTATCGGTCAGATAGATAAACCCTTCTTTGGTTACGGTAATATGGTTCTTTTCGCGTAGGTTCTTCATAGCGACACTGACGCTGGATTTTTTGAAGCCGAGTTCTTCTGCGATATCTACAGAGCGGACAACTGGATGGGTCTTGCTCAGGACAAGGATCGTTTCCAGATAGTTTTCCGCGGATTCATTTACTGCCATGGGATCACATTCCTTTCTGATGCTGTGCGCCTGCAACAGCATTTATAATAGTATAGCATGGATTTGTACGGTATTCAATTGAAAAAAAAGAAAACAGGACGAAAAAGATCTGTGAGGAAAGAATAAAATTTTGCAAAAGTACAAAAATAGACTGGGAAAAAGTGGTCTCTTATGGTAATATTGAATATATTACAAGAATAAACACAGGGGGAAGATTTCATGGCAAAAGAAATGATTGCAATGCTGCTTGCAGGCGGACAGGGCTCGCGTCTGTATGCATTGACCCAGAGACTTGCAAAGCCTGCCGTTCCGTTTGGTGGAAAGTACCGGATTATCGATTTCCCGCTTTCCAATTGTGTCAATTCCGGGATTGATACAGTAGGCATTCTGACACAGTATCAGCCTATGGTGCTGAACGAATATATTGGAAACGGACAGCCTTGGGATTTGGACCGCTTAATTGGAGGCGTGCATGTTTTGCCGCCTTATCAGAAGGCATCCGGATCCGACTGGTATAAGGGAACAGCGAACGCAATCTATCAGAACATCCCGTTTATCGAGCGCTATAATCCCAAATACGTCATCATCTTGTCCGGCGACCAGATTTGCAAACAGGACTACAGCGATTTTTTACGCTTCCATAAAGAAAAGGGCGCAGAATTCTCCGTTGCTGTTATGGAAGTACCGTGGGAAGAGGCATCTCGTTTCGGTTTGATGGTAACGGACGAAAACGACAAGATCACCGCATTCCAGGAAAAACCCAAGGAACCTAAGTCAAATCTTGCGTCGATGGGAATCTACATTTTCAACTGGGATGTTTTAAAGAAATATCTGATCGAGGATGAGGCGGATCCGGAATCTGAAAACGATTTCGGCAAAAACGTCATTCCGAGCCTGCTGCGTGACGGCAGAGATATGTACGCTTATCATTTCAGCGGCTACTGGAAAGACGTCGGAACCATCGGCTCTCTCTGGGAAGCAAACATGGAGGTCCTCGATCCGGAGCACAGCGGCATTGATTTATTTGAGGATGACTGGAAAATCTACAGTCGAAACAGTGGGAAAACCGGTCACAGAATTTTGGATACCGGCGTTGTGGAAAACTCCATGGTGACGGACGGCTGCAGGATCGCAGGACATGTCAAGCATTCGATCCTGTTCTCCGGTGTATCGGTAGAAGAGGGCGCTGAGATCGAAGACGCAGTTGTAATGGGAGGCACCGTCATCAAAAAGGGCGCATCCGTCAAACACTGTATTGTTGCAGAAAATGTCGTGATCGGCGAAAACGCGGTTGTAGGTGAGATGCCGAAAGACGGCGCAGGCAGCGTTGCAACCATCGGTTCCGGTGTTTATATCGGAGACGGCGCAAAGGTCGGCCCTGCAGCGATGATCGATCAAAATGTAAAGGATGGTGAAGAACAATGGTAAACTCCAATGCGAACGCGCTGGGAATTATTTTCCCCAACAGCTATGATGGTTTGGTTCCGGAGCTTGTCACGGAGCGTCTGATGGCTTCCATTCCCTTTGCAGGCCGTTACCGTATGGTAGACTTTATTTTATCAAGCATGGTGAACTGCGGAATTGACAATGTTTCTCTGATCGTCCGTAAAAATTATCACTCTCTGATGGATCATCTCGGCTCCGGCAGAGAATGGGATTTAACCCGTAAATACGGCGGACTCAATATCGTGCCTCCGTTTGCTTCCAATACCGTGAAAGTATACAACGGAAGAATCGAAGCATTGGCGAGCATTCTGGATATGTTAAAGGATGCGAGAGAAAAATATGTCGTGATGTCTGACGCTAACCTTGCGGTAAACTTCGATTTTACAGCGATGCTGGAGCAGCATATCGAAAGCGGTGCGGATGTGACGATCGCATATAAGAAGCAGGAAATTCCCGTCGGAATGAAAAAGCCGTTTGATATTACAAAGGATCTGTACTACACGTTTGAACTGGACGATGACGGCAGAATCCGTCAGCTGCGGATCAATCCGGAGGACGAGGGAGTTCAGAACCTTTCCATGAACATTTACATCATTGAAAGGGAATTTCTGGTACATATGATCAGCGAAGCCTATAGTAAGGGCATGGTTTATTTTGACCGTGATCTGCTGGCACCGAACCTGGAGCGTCTGAATGTCAGAGGCTTTGAATTTAATGGCTATCTGGCGCGCATCAGTGATATCAAGAGCTATTTCAATGAGAATATGAAGCTGTTAAAGGATGAAAATCTGGACGGTCTGTTTGGCGGCAACCCGATCTACACCAAGATTCGTGACGACAACCCGACCCGTTACATCCAGGGCTCCAAAGCGAAGAACATCATGTCCGCAGACGGTTGCATCATCGAAGGCGAAGTGGAGAACAGTATTCTGTTCCGTGGCGTCAGAATTGCGAAAGGTGCTAAGGTGAAAAACTGCGTCCTGATGCAGGATACAATCGTTGGCGAGGGCGCTAATGTAGAATATGTCATTACGGACAAAAACGTAACGATTTCAGCAGGAAAGGAAATCAAGGGAGCGGACAGCTTCCCTGTATATGTAGCAAAGTATCGCAGTGTATAAATGGAGGATTCCTATGGAAGCTTTCCGGATATGGCTGCAGGAGGAGCCGGCGCTGTTTTTAGGAGCAGCGGCGGCTCTGATGCTTATGAGCGGCAGCCTTTATGAGAGGCAGAGAGAACATAAAACAACACAGACATTGATGTTAAAAGGCGGGACGACGCTGATTGCAGCGCTTGTCGCGGGCGCAGCGGTATGGCAGCAGAACAGCCTGGCAGCATGCTTTGTGCTGGCAGCGACGCTTTGCTGTGCGGTCGCGGACGTCTTGCTGGAACGGATTTTTAATCTTGGCGCGTGCGTATTTGCACTGGGACATATCTGCTATCTGGCGGCGTATTTTTCCGAAGCGTATTTTGGCATCGCTACAGCGGTCAGCTTTGTTATTCTGCTGGCGGGGATGTATATGATACACCGAAAACATACCATCGGAAAAAGCGGCAGGGAGATTTTGTCTGTTGTGGCCTATGGGCTGGTTCTGAGTGCGATGACGGCGGGCGCGATTACCTACTGTGTGCAGCAGAGAGATTTCGGCAGCCTGCTGACTGCAGCAGGCGCAGTCGGATTTTTCGTTTCAGACAATATTCTGATCTGGCGGCTGCTAAGCGGCTACGAAAGCCGCTTGCAGGGCGCGGTGCTGCTGCTGTTTTATTACGGCGGTGTCTTTTTGATTGCGGCAGGGCAGGTAGTTGGATAAAAATAACGTTTACTTTACGTGTATTTTTTTGTATGATAGGTTACAGCGTGAAAGCAGAAATTCCTCTGTGCAGGAGGCATCTATGGTGGAAAGGGCGCTGGCAAAAACAGAGGCAGCAGATAGGATCGAAAATGGAGTTTGAACATTATATCCAGCAGGGACAGCAGAAGTTGCGCTGCGGCTACACCACAGGAACGTGTGCGGCGCTGGCGGGAAAGGCTGCCGTCCGGATGCTGCTTGGCGGACAAAAAACAGAAGAAATTTCCGTCCTGACGCCGAAGGGGCTTTGGGTCACGACGGCGGTGGAAGAAATTCAAAGCGGCGACGGCTGGGTCAGCTGTGGCGTGCGCAAGGACGCAGGAGACGATATCGATGTCACCGCGCAGTCCCTGATCTGTGTCAAAGCAAAAAAAACGGCGGGAACCAAGATCGTTATCGACGGAGGCGTCGGCGTCGGCAGGGTGACAAAGCCAGGGCTGGAACAGCCGGTCGGCGCAGCGGCGATCAATTCTGTCCCGCGGCGGATGATTTTGCAGGAGGCGGAGGCAGAGTGCCTGGACGCAGGCTATGAGGGCGGACTTTTGCTGACGGTATTTGTGCCGGACGGGGAAGCGCTTGCCAAAAAGACCTTCAATCCGCAGCTTGGCATTCAGGGCGGAATATCGATTCTCGGAACGACCGGGATTGTTGAGCCGAAAAGCGTGCAGGCGCTTGTGGATACCATCGGTCTGGAAATACGTCAGCGAAGGGCATTGGGGGAAGATGCACTTTTACTGACACCGGGCAATTACGGCATGGAATTTTTAAAGGATCGACCGGAATTTGCCTCCATGACGCCGGTACAGTGTTCCAATTATATCGGGGAAGCCTTCGATTTTGCAGTCAGCAGCGGATTTTCAAAGGTCATATTGGTGGGGCACATCGGCAAGCTTGTCAAGCTGGCGGGTGGTATTATGAATACGCATTCCAGGGTTGCAGACTGCCGGTGTGAGCTGTTCGCCGCCCATGCCGCACTGGCGGGCGTAAGCCGGGATGCGATCGGCAGACTGATGGAGGCTGCGACGACGGACGCCTGCCTGGAAATTCTGGATGAGGAAGGGAAAAAAGAAGCGGTCATGCAGAGTCTGATGAAAAAGATCGGACAGCATGCAGCGCACCGACTGGGCGGTACGGTGGAAGTTACGGTTCTGGTGTTCAGCAATCGGTTTGGAGTGTTAGGAGAAACTCAGTGTCAGGAAATATAAAGGGGATTTTTTACGGAGTGAGCACAGGTCCGGGAGATCCGGAGCTGATGACGGTCAAGGCGGTACGCATTTTGAAGGAAGCAGACGTCATCGCAGCGGCACGTGTGATGGGAAAACAGGAAACCGCGCTGGAAATTGCAAAGCAGGCGGTCTGCCGGGAGAAGTCGTCAAGGACGGTCTTTTGGAAAACGAGGCTTATGGATATTTCACAACTGTGATTGTAAAGGAGTAAAGAAGTGGTTCATTTTGTTGGGGCAGGCTGCGGCGCGCCGGATCTGATCACATTGCGGGGACGCAGACTTCTGGAAGAAGCGGATGTTATTGTTTATGCGGGCAGTTTGGTCAATCCGGCACTGCTCGGGTTTGCAAAAAAAGACTGCAGAATTTATAACAGCGCGCAGATGACGCTGGAAGAAGTGATTGCCGTCATGGAAGAGGCGGAAAGCAGACAGCAGATGACAGTGCGGCTGCATACGGGCGACCCGAGCCTGTACGGGGCGATTCGAGAGCAGATCGACCGCCTGAAAGAGCAGAAGATTGCTTACGATGTGACGCCTGGCGTTTCGAGCTTCTGTGGTGCGGCAGCAGCGCTGGATGCAGAATACACGCTGCCGGGCATTACGCAGAGCGTGATCATTACCCGGATGGCGGGGCGGACGCCGGTGCCGGAAGCAGAGTCGATTGCCTCCTTTGCGGCGCACGGCTGCGCGATGGTCATTTTCCTGAGCGCGGGGATGTTAGAGGGACTACAGCGCGAGCTGTTAAAGGGCGCTTACACGGAGCAGACACCGGCAGCGATTGTATACAAAGCAAGCTGGCCGGAAGAGCGCATGCTGCGCTGTCCGCTCGGAAATCTTGCCCGCTGTGGGAAAGAAGCCGGCATTTCCCAAACGGCGCTTGTAATGGTCGGAAATTTCCTCGGGGATGTTTATGACAGATCGTGTCTGTATGACCCGGCGTTTACGACAAAGTACCGGCAGGGCACGGATACGGAAGGAAACGCAAATGAGTAATCATATCATCTGTTTCAGCCCAAGCGGCGCAACGCTCGGGCAGAGGATTCTGGCGGTGGAGGATGTCTTTGCTGCAGACTGGGAACTTACACAGTGTTTCGGAGCAGATCACGAAAGTCTGTCGGACTGGACAAAGCGGGTTTTTCAGCCGGGCAACAATCTGCTTTTTATCGGTGCGGCAGGAATCGCCGTACGTGCGATCGCGCCTTATGTCCGGAAAAAACAAAGCGATCCGGCTGTGGTCGTAATGGATGAAAAGGCAAACTGGTGCATCCCGATTTTGTCCGGGCATCTCGGCGGAGCAAATCTTCTTGCCAATAAGCTTGCGAAAATGACAGGCGCGCAGGCGGCGATTACGACGGCAACAGATGTGCGGGGCGTCTGGGCGGTGGACAGCTGGGCGAAACAGGAAGGGCTGACGGTTGTAAATCCTTCCGGAATTAAAGAAATTTCTGCAGGGCTTTTGCAGGGACAGACCAAAAAGCTGTTCAGCGAATTTCCCATTTCCGGGAAGCTGCCGGAGGGGCTTGTTTTTTCCGATGCAGCGTCCTGCGATATTTATATCGGAATCCACAGGCTGACAGACCGAAAGCAGGAGCCTCTTTATCTGATTCCTGCAGCGCTGATCGCAGGAATCGGATGCCGGAAAGGTGCACAGCGGGAACAGCTGGATGCGCTGTTTGAGGAAGTGCTGGAGCAGAACAATGTCTGGCAGCAGGCGGTTCAGAAAATATGCAGCATCGATTTAAAAAAAGAGGAACCCGGGCTGCTTTTATTTTGTGCAGAGCATGGTATTTTGCTGGAAACCTACGATGCGGAAACGCTCCGAAACCTGGACGGGGAGTTTACCGCATCGGCATTTGTCAGTCAGGTGACGGGCGTGGACAATGTCTGCGAACGGAGTGCCATGGCGGGCAGCCAAAATGGAAAAATTCTGATTCCCAAAATGGCGAAAAACGGAGTGACGGCAGCCTTTGTACTGGATGAGGTCAAAATTTCCTTCTAAAGCGAATGGTATCCTGAAAATTCTATTTTGTGGGAAGAAATTTCAGGATAGTTGTATGCAGTGAAATATCGATTGACGGAGAGAAAAACGATGAAACGTCTTTTTGTAGTAGGGCTTGGGCCTGGCGGCAGGGATGGTATGACGCTGGAGGCAAAAAAAGCGCTGGAACAGTCAGAAGTAATCTGTGGCTATACCGCCTATGCGGATTTAATCCGGGAAGATTATCCGGAGAAGGAATATCTGGTCAGCGGTATGACAAAAGAAGTCGAACGCTGTCATATGGCGCTTTTGGCGGCGCAGGACGGAAAAACGACGGCGATGATTTGCAGCGGGGATGCAGGCGTGTACGGAATGGCAGGGCTTGTACTGTCGTTGGCAGAAAAGTATCCGGAGACGGAGGTTGTGATCGTTGCGGGCGTGACAGCGGCGCTTTCCGGGGCAGCTCGGCTGGGCGCACCGCTGATGAACGATTTTGCCGTGATTTCCCTGTCCGACCTTCTGACACCAAAGGACGTGATCGAGAAGCGGCTCCGTGCGGCGGCAGCGGGAGATTTTTCCATTTGTCTGTACAATCCGTCGAGCAAAAAGCGGGCGGACTATTTAAGCTGGGCGTGCCGGATTGTATCCGAGTATTATGCACCGGATACGCCCTGTGGCTGGGTGCGGATGATCGGAAGACAGGATGAAGAGAAGAAAACCTGCACGCTGCAGGAGCTTACCAAAGAGCAGGTGGATATGTTTACGACGGTCTTTATCGGCAGCAGCAGGACAAGCTTCCAAAACGGTCTGTTGGTAACAAAGCGCGGCTATGAAAAGCGGGTGGCGGTCAATCGGGCAGGCGGAAAGGAAAAGCTCAGAATCCTGCTGTTTGGCGGAACAACGGAGGGCAGAGAGCTGGCACAACGCCTGTTGACTCTTCCAGTCATTTTTAAAGTCAGTGTAGCAACTCCATATGGAGAGGAACTGCTGCAGGATCTGCCGCAGGCAACGATTCTGGCAGGGCGGATGGATCGGACACAGATGGAGCGGGAGATGGAAAAGGGCTATGATCTTGTGATTGATGCGACCCATCCCTATGCGGCAGAGGTGAGCGAAAATATCCGTCAGGCGGCGCAGCAGGAGCAAATCCGTCTGCTTCGGGTTTGCCGCAGAGCTTCAAAGGTCGGCAGTGACTGTTACTGGGTGCAGGATGCAAAGGAGGCGGCAGGACTGTTGCAGACGCTTTCTGGAAATGTCCTGCTGACGACGGGCAGCAAGGAGCTTGTAGCGTTTGAAGGCGTGGAAAAAGAGCGGCTCTATGTGCGGGTGCTTCCCTCCAAAGAAGCGCTTGATCTGTGCGAAAAGGCTCAGATTCCGCACAGCCACATTCTTGCGCTGCAGGGACCCTTCACAACTGCGTTAAATATTGCGCTGATGGAGCAGTACCATATCGGCATCCTCGTGACGAAGGATGGCGGCAAAAAGGGCGGCTTTCTGGAAAAACAGGAGGCTGCGCGCCTGCAGAAGGCTGCGCTTGTCGTGATTGGCAGACCGACGCAGGAAGAAGGGTATTCTGTAGAAGAAGCCTGGAACCTTGTACTGGAGAGCCTGTATGCAAAAGGAGGCGCTGGCGGATACGCGCAGGTCGAGGACAACGCAGCATCCGGGCGGGCGAAGCTGTCCACAGCTGTAGAGCAGGAACTGTGCGTCTACGACACGAAAGGAGGTGCTGTGGAATGAGAAAACTGACAGTCGTTGGAATGGGACCCGGCAGCCAGTCCTGCCTGACACTGGAAGCGGTGGAAGCGTTACGCAAAGCAGACCTGATTGTCGGGGCAGGGCGCCTGCTTGAAACACTTCCGGAGGGATGCTCGAAGAATCGGAAAATAGCGGTTTCCGTCCAGGCGGTCTGTGATGCAGTGTATGGTTCTGACAGCAGCTTTCCCTGTGTGGTCTGTACCGGGGACACCGGCTGTTACAGCCTTTGTACCGGGCTTGGAAAATACTGGGACGGAGAGCTCTCCATTCTGCCCGGGATCGGAAGTATGTCCTATTTGGCTGCGAAACTGCAGCTGCCGTGGCAGGACTGGAAAGTGGTGAGCGCTCACGGAAGAGCCTGTGATCCTGTTGCGGCAGTTACAGAAAATCCGGAAGTATTTTTTTTGACCGGACCGGACAATACGGCGCAGGAACTTTGCAGACAGATGATGCAGGCGGGATTTGGCGGATGCCGGGCGTATGTCGGAGAAAAGCTTTCCTATCCGGAAGAACGGATTGTGTCCGGAACAGTTCGGGAAATAGCAGAAAAGATATTTGAGCCACTGGCAGTGCTGGTGGTGAAGCGGGAGAAAACGGCAGACGATATCGGAAACGATACGGTATCTGTGAAAAAGGATTCTGAGAATTCTGTTACGGGATCTTGCTGGCGGGAGCGTGCAAAAACACATGGTCCCGGACTTTTGGATGACTGGTTTGTCCGGGGAGAGGTTCCAATGACAAAACAGGAAGTGCGCGCAGCTGCGCTTGCAAAGCTCGGGGCGGCAGGCGCGAAAGTCCTTTATGATGTCGGTGCAGGAACCGGTTCTGTTTCTGTCGAACTTTCGTTGATGGCAGGACAGGCAGACGTGTATGCGATTGAGTGTGAGGAAAAAGCAGTAGAATTGATTGGGAAGAACCGGGAACGGTTTGGCTGCGGAAATTTGCATGTGGTTTTTGGAAAAGCGCCGCAGGCATTAGACTCCCTTCCTGCGCCGGACGCTGTGTTTATTGGCGGGACGAAGGGAAATCTGCCGGAAATTTTATCCATCCTTTTTGAAAAAAATCCGTCCGTCCGGATCGTTGTGACCGCGATTTTGCTGGAAACAGCACTGCAGGCATGTGAAAGTCTGGAAGCGTTTACCTTAAAGCCGGCAGAAATCATGCAGCTTCAGGTTTCGCGGTCGAAAAAGGCAGGAAAAGGTCATATGCTTTGCGCCAATAATCCGATCTTTTTAATCAGTGCCGGAGGATATGCAGATGAATAGGATTTTATTTGCAGGTCTGTCCAGCGGAAGCGGGAAGACGGCTGTTACCTGTGCGTGCCTGCGGGCGCTGCAGAAAAAAGGAATCTCTGCGGCTTCGTTTAAGTGCGGACCGGACTATATCGATCCGATGTTCCATCAGCGTGTGCTCGGCATTCCGGGAGAAAATCTGGATCTGTTTTTTGCAGATGCAAAAACACTGCAGCGCCAGATTGCCTGCTATGAACAGCGGTGTAAAATTGCAGTGCTGGAGGGCGTGATGGGATATTATGACGGTCTTGGCGGCGTGTCGGACCGGGACTCCACATGGGATGTTGCGTGTGCAACAAATACTCCGGTAATTCTTGTTGTGCGTCCGAAAGGTGCGAGCCTGACGATTGCCGCACAAGTTCAGGGAATGCTTTCTTTCCGGAAAAGAAACCAGCTTGCAGGCATTTTGCTCAATGGCTGTTCGGAAAGGATGGCGCGGCTGCTTGCACCGATGCTGGAGGAACAGACCGGACTGCCGGTTGTTGGTTTTTTGCCCTATGTGGAAGATGCTTCTTTTGAAAGCAGACATCTAGGGCTTGTGACAGCGCAGGAGGTCGGAGCGCTGTCGGAAAAGGTGGACAGGCTGGCAGATGCTTTTTTACAACATGTTGATCTGGAGCAAGTGCTGCGGATCGCAGCGACAGCGGACAGCGTGTCAGAGACAATAAAAAGCGAAGCAGCGTTAAAAAGCCCGGATTGTCCGGATTCTCCACAGTTTCCTGCCCCGGATAAAGAGTGCCTTCGAATCGGCATTGCACAGGACACAGCGTTTTGTTTTTATTATGAAGAAAACAAAAGAGCGCTGCGGCAACAGGGATTGGAGCTTGTGGAATTTTCACCGATGGAAGATAAAAAGCTGCCGGAAGGCATCTGCGGACTGTATCTGGGCGGCGGATACCCGGAGCTGCACGCCGGGAAGCTTTCTGAAAACAGTGGGATGCGTCATGCAATTTTTGAGGCGGTCCGTCATGGAATGCCGACGATTGCGGAATGCGGCGGCTTCCTGTATCTGCAAAAGGAACTGGAAGACGCTGAAGGACAGGTCTGGGAGATGACAGGCGTTTTGGATGGAAGCGGATTTCGGACGAACCGCCTGCAGCGCTTTGGATACGCAGTCATGACAGCAAAAGAAAATTCCATGCTGTTTGAAAAAGGGGAAAGCATTCCGGTGCATGAATTTCATTACTGGGATTGTACGCAGAACGGGACAGCGTTTGAAATGAAAAAGCCGGTCGGAAACAAAACCTGGGAGGGAAGCGTAGCAGGAAGCAGTCTGTATGCAGGCTTTCCGCATTTATATTTTCTGGCAGAGCCAAGGCTGGCAGAACGGTTTGCCAGGGCAGCGGCAAAATGGCAGGAAAAGCAAAGGGAGAAGGCATTGTGAATTTGGAAAGGTTATCAAATCAGCTGAATCAGATATCGGAGCCGGACAAAAAGGCAGCGTCGGAAGCGAAGCAACGATGGGACAGTGTGGCGAAGCCCCTGGGAAGCCTCGGGCTTTTGGAGGATGCACTGATTCGGATTGCAGCGCTGACTGGGAGCGCGGACATTGACCTGTCGGTGCGCAGATTGTATCTGATGTGTGCGGATAACGGCGTAGTGGCACAGAACGTCACACAGACCGGAAGCGAAGTGACCGCGCGGATGGCAGACAGCTTTGCCGCCGGAAAAAGCAGCGCCTGCAGGATGGCAAAGGTGGCGAACTGTCAGGTAGAGGCGGTCGATCTCGGAATTTTAAATTATCCGGGAAATCCTGGAGTCCGAAACTGTCGGATCGCCAACGGGACGGCGGATATTACACAAAAGCCGGCGATGACAAAGGCAGAGCTGTACCGCTGTATCGAAACGGGAATCGGGCTTGTAAAGTGCGCAAAAGAGGATAGGGTAAAGCTTTTGGTGACCGGAGAAATGGGAATTGGCAATACGACGACGTCCAGCGCGGTTGCTTCGGTTCTGCTTGGCTGTGATCCGCTGCTTGTGACGGGACGCGGTGCAGGCTTGTCTGACAGCGGGCTTTCCCGTAAACTGGAGGCAATAAAAAAAGCGATAAAGCTTCACCACCCGGATCCGGAAGATCCGCTCAGTGTGCTCTCTATGCTTGGCGGGTTCGATATTGCAGGAATGGTCGGCCTCTACCTTGGCGGCGCGCTATATCAGGTTCCGGTGCTGATTGATGGTGTGATTTCTGCAGTGGCGGCACTTTTGGCGGTAAAAATCTGCCCGGCTTCCAAAAAGGCAATGCTGGCAACTCATGTATCTGCGGAACCGGCCGGATACATGATTCTGGATGCAATCGGTCTGGAACCGATGATCACGGCTGGCATGCGTCTCGGAGAAGGAACCGGTGCGCTGTGCGCGATTCCGATGCTGGATATGGCGTGCAGCGTCTATCAGGGTTCTACATTCGGAGAGCTTTCGATCGAGGCGTATGAAGAGCAGGGCAGCCAGCTGTAAGAAAGCAGAAAACGGAAAAGAGGAAGGATATGCTGACATTGATTGTGGGCGGAAGCGCGAGTGGAAAGAGCGCTTTTGCGGAAAATTACGCGATGGAAGCCGGAGAAAACCGTATTTACATCGCAACGATGCAGCCGATGGACAACGAATGTCTGGCACGGATTGAAAAACATCGTGGGATGCGCGCACAGAAAAATTTTCAGACTGTGGAATGTTATACCGGTTTAAAACAGGTGCGCGTTCCGAAAGACAGCGTCGTTTTGCTGGAATGTATGAGCAACCTGACTGCGAATGAAATCTACGCGCCGGAGGGCGTCGGAGAGGATCGGTGCAGCGAAGAAATTCTGGCAGGCGTAAAAGCTCTGGAAAACCAGTGCAGGCATCTGATCATTGTCAGCAACGAAGTGTTCGAGGGCGGGACAAATTATGATCCGTCTACGGTGCGGTATCTGGATATCCTCGGAAAAATCAACCGGGAAATTGCAAAAATGGCGGATGCGGCAGCGGAAATTACAGCAGGGTGTTGGATCTGGCATAAGCAGGAAGGAAAAATCCAATGATTTCGACAGTGATCGTGGCATTTTCGATGTTTTCGGCAATTCCGATGCCGCAGACAGAATGGACAAATAAAAGTATGCGCTATGCGTTGTGCGCGTTCCCGCTGATCGGCGCAGTGATCGGCGCGCTGGTGTGCCTGTGGCGTTTTGTGTGCCTGCGGATGGAGTTTTCGGAATGGATACTGGCGGCGGGAATCTGTGTACTTCCGGTACTTGTGTCTGGCGGCATTCATCTGGACGGCTTCTGCGATACGGCAGATGCTCTGGCAAGTCATCAGGATACAGAAAAAAAGCTACAGATTTTAAAGGACCCGCATATGGGCGCGTTCGCGGCGATCTGGCTGGGTTGTTATTTTATTGCCCAGCTTGCTCTTGCAGTGACGGCAGCACAAATGCAGGCAGATCTGACGGCGCTGGCGTTTGGCTATTGTATCAGCAGAAGCCTTTCCGGGCTTGCAGTTGCGAGCTTTCCTCTTGCGAAAAACAGTGGTCTGGCATATACTTTTGCAGAGTACGCGGATAAAAAGAAGGTGCGAACGTTTCTTGCTGTCCTGGCAGCAGTCCTTTGTGTCCTTTGCTGTATTTGCTGCGGGAAAAAAGGCATTGGCGTAAGCATTGCCGCAATCGGGACTTTTTTGTATTATCGGTTCCGGCTGATTGGAAAATTCGGCGGTCTGTCGGGGGACCTGGCAGGATGGTTTGTCCAGATGTGCGAACTTTTCATGCTGGCAGCAGTGGTACTGACAGAGTATCTGTAGTGCGGCAAAAAACATCGCAGATGCGATCTTGTAAATGGCGCTGGCGAAGGGTAGTTTTTGCAGGAGAAGGGAAAAAAACAGGCATGATTTATATTTTTGGACCATATGCGGCCGGAAAACGGGAGTATGTCCGGGAAACTTTCGGCTATACGGAAGCAGATTTTTCGACAAAAGCAGAGGATAACTGCAGGGTGCTTTACGATGCACAGCAGTTGGCTTCCAAAGTCGGAAATCGGCCGGAAGAGCTGGAAAAGCTGGCGGAGCAGCTTTGCAGAAAAGAAGTAGTCATCGCAACGGAAACCGGGTGCGGTGTCGTGCCGATAGATGCTGCAGAGCGGGAGGCAAGAGAAGCAGCCGGACGGCTGTCGATTCTGCTTGCAAAACGGGCGCAGAAAGTCATTCGTGTCTGGTGCGGCCTGCCGGAAAGCCTTCGATAACAGCTGTCTGGACCGGCCGGCAACAGGGTAGGTGTGGCAGAAATGAGAGGAAAATATGGAGCAGAAGATAGAAATCTGGCTGATCCGTCATGGAAAAACGCCAGAAAATGAGCAGCACCGTTATATCGGGTGGCTGGATTCCTCCCTCGGAAGTGCTGGAAAAGCGGAGCTTATCCGCGCTTCGGAAACCGTTTCCAAAGTATGGGTGACGAACAGACGCAGAACACAGGAAACGGCGCAGATTCTGTTTCCAGGAGCAAAGCAGATCCTTGTACCGGGGCTGGAAGAAATGAATTTCGGCAGTTTTGAAGGAAAAAATTTTGAAGAGATGCAAAATGACAGCGCCTATCGGAGCTGGGTGGAGAGCGGCTGCCTGGATGTCTGTCCGGGCGGGGAGAGCAAAGCAGTTTTTTGCAGCCGCGTCTGCAGCGCTTTTTTGAAGCTGACCCAGAGATGGCAGCAGAAAGAACCGCAGGCAGTTTATCCGGTTGTGGCCCACGGCGGCACGCAGATGGCTCTGTTAGAACAATTCGGAGAACCGAAAAGAAGCTATTATGAAGGACAGACGCAGGCCGGGGACGGCTGGAAGCTTGTCTGGGAAAACGAAAGGCTCTGGATAAAGGGGCAGCTTTCGTTTCGCAGGCAGCAGGAAAAGAGAGGAAAAAGATGAGAATAGCAGCAGCCGTTTTATGCGGCTTTTTCATGGATTTATGCCTGGGGGATCCGGACTGGATGCCCCACCCCCTTATTTATATGGGAAAAGCAATCAGCGCGCTGGAAAAAATTTTGCGCAGGAAGTTTCCGGATACCCAAAAGGGACTTCTGATGGCGGGGGCAGCCCTGGCAGCGATTCTGCCGCTTGGAAGCTTTCTGATGGCGGCAGCCGCAATTTATCTGGCAGGTCTGGTGCATCCCGTGCTGGCATTTTTGCTGGAAACGCTGTGGTGTTGGCAGGCGCTTGCGGTGAAGGGACTGTATACAGAGAGCATGCGGGTGAAAAAAAAGCTGGAAGAACAGGATCTGCCCGGCGCCAGGAGCGCGGTGGCAAGAATTGTCGGAAGGGATACGCAGAATCTGGACGCAGCGGGAGTTGCAAAGGCTGCGATTGAGACGGTGGCGGAAAATTTTTCGGACGGTGTGGCAGCACCGCTTTTTTATCTGGTGATCGGAGGTGCGCCGTTGGGACTTTGCTATAAAGCGATCAATACGATGGACAGCATGGTCGGCTATAAAAATGACCGGTATCTGTACTTTGGACGCGCGGCAGCAAAGCTGGACGACGTTGCAAACTATATTCCGGCGCGGATTTCAGCTTTTTTGATGATGTTTGCAGCGCTTCTGACCGGACAGAACGCAAAGCATGCGTTTCAAATCTGGAAGCGCGACCGTTACAATCACGCAAGCCCGAATTCCGCCCAGACAGAAAGTGTGGCGGCAGGAGCACTGGACATCCTGCTTGCAGGGGATGCATGGTATTTTGGGAAGCTGGTAAAAAAGCCGACGATTGGAGAGAATCTGCGGACGGTGGAAGCAGCAGATATTATGCGGATTAACCGGATGATGATCACAGCAAGCCTGATCGCGCTCGTGTTGTTTCTGGCGGTCAGATGTGTACTGTGTATATTGTTATAGAATATATAGATGGCTTGCGGGGAAGGTGCAGAAGAATGCACAAAAGAAAGCAGTGTAATCTGTGCGCAGGCAGAGGGAGAAAAGAATGGAACTGATTCATGGCGGAGACTGGGCAGGACAAGAGGAGCGTCTGGGAAACCGCAGCATCCGGGATTTTTCTGCAAATGTCAGTCCGCTGGGCGTGCCGGATGGCGTCCGGGAGGCGATCTGCCGGGCGGCAGGGAAAATAGACCGTTATCCGGATCCGTTATGCAGAAAACTGATTCAAAAACTCTCGGAGGAGCTTTCCTGTCCGGAAGAATGGATTGTCTGTGGCAACGGGGCAGCGGATCTGATTTATCGGCTGTTTCAGGCGGAAAAACCGAAAAAAGTGCTGCTGACAGCTCCGGCATTTGCGGAGTATGAACAGGCGGCAGCACTTGTCGGGAGCAGGATTTATTTTTATGAACTAAAAGAAGAAGATCAGTTTCAGATTCAGGAGGATATTCTGGAACAGATTACGCCGGATACAGATCTTGTTTTTCTGTGTGAACCGAATAATCCGACCGGGCAGTGCACAAAACACAGCCTGCTGACAGCAATTCTGGAGCGCTGTCGGGAATGCAGTGCACTTCTTGTGCTGGATGAGTGTTTTCTGGAATTTTTACCGGATCGGAAGGAGCGGACGCTTTTGCCGTATCTTGGACAGTATCCGAACCTGGTGATTCTGAGGGCGTTTACGAAGCTCTATGCGATGGCAGGGGTCCGGCTTGGATATTGCGTGTGCAGTGATGCAAAGCGAAAAGAACAGCTGATGGAAAGCGGACAGCCGTGGGGAGTGTCGCTTCTGGCACAGGAAGCCGGAGTCGCCGCACTTTTAGAGCAGGCATATGCAGACCGGGTGAGGAAACTGGTGGAACAACAGCGACCGATTCTGGTAAAGGGTTTGCGGCAGGCAGGATTTACAGTCTGGGAGGGAAAAGCCAATTATCTGTTGTTTCGCAGTCACGATGCGACGCTTGGAAAAAGAATGGAAGAAGCAGGATTCCCGATGCGGGACTGCTCCAATTATCATAACCTGCAGCCCGGGGACTACCGGATTGCAGTGCGCACAGAGGAAGAAAACCGTGGGTTTCTGGAGGCACTTTTTTTGTGTCAGGGAAAAGGCAGCTTTGAACCCGATTGCGTCGGAACTGTCTGAAGACGTTTGCGGAAATGGAATGGGGAAAAACAATGAAGCAAAATATTATGATTCAGGGCACGATGTCGAGTGCCGGAAAGAGCCTGATCTGCGCGGCGCTGTGCCGTATTTTTACGCAGGATGGTTTTAAGACTGCACCGTTTAAAAGCCAGAATATGGCGCTCAACAGTTTTATCACGGAAGACGGGGCAGAGATGGGGCGCGCGCAGGTCATGCAGGCGGAAGCTGCGAAAATCAGACCGGATGCGAGGATGAACCCGATTCTGTTAAAACCTACCAGTGATGTGGGAAGTCAGGTTATTGTCAACGGGCATGTGCTCGGAAACATGCCTGCAGCGTCTTATTTTAAATATAAAAAGCAGCTTGTGCCGGAAATCATGAAAGCTTACCGATCCCTGGAAGAGGAATATGACATTATTGTGATTGAGGGCGCGGGCAGCCCGGCAGAGATCAATTTAAAGAAAAACGATATCGTCAACATGGGCATGGCGAAGATGGTGGACGCGCCGGTGCTGCTTGCCGGAGATATTGACCGGGGCGGCGTTTTTGCGCAGCTTTACGGGACAGTTGCCCTGCTGGAAGAGGAAGAAAGAAACCGGGTGAAAGGACTGATTATCAACAAGTTCCGGGGAGACGTTGAGATTTTAAAACCCGGACTTGCAACGCTGGAGGAGCTGACGAAAATTCCGGTAGCAGGTGTCATTCCGTGGATTTATGCAAAGCTGGATGATGAGGACAGTCTCGCGCCTCGTCTGTCCCGGGTACAGGCGGGGGCAGGCGTGGATATCGCAGTGGTTCGCCTGCCGCATATTTCGAATTTTACCGATTTTAACCCGTTGGAGCAGCAGCCCGGAATCAGTCTGCGTTATGCAGGGGATGTAAAAACGCTCGGGCAGCCGGATATGGTGATTGTACCCGGAAGCAAAAATACGATGAGCGACTTGAAATGGATGCGCCAGAATGGTATGGAAGCCGCCATTTTGAAGCTTGCGGCAGCAAACGTGCCGGTGCTGGGAATCTGCGGGGGCTATCAGATGCTGGGCGAAAGCATCGAAGACCCGGATGGGGAAGAAGAGGGCGGAAGCCTGCATGGAATGGGGCTTTTGCCGGTTAGAACCGTTTTTGAAAAAGAAAAGGTGCAGACGCGGGTGACAGGAGAAATTCTTCAAAACCCGGGCGCAGGAGACGGACTGTTCGCTGCGCTTTGCGGCAGTGTATTTTCCGGTTATGAAATTCATATGGGACATACAACAGGAAACGGAAAAAACTCGTTCTCCAGAATCCGGACGCTGACAAACGGAAGCACAGAAGCAGAGGAGGACTGGCAGGCAGACGGCGCAGTCTGCGGCAATGTTGCCGGTACTTATGTGCACGGACTTTTTGAAGACGGGTCGCTGACAAAAAATCTGTGTAGCGCGCTGCTTTCCAAAAAGGGAATCTGTGCAGAGGCGCTGACACAGGATTATGCGGCATTTAAGGAAAGCCAGTATGATCTTCTGGCAGCTGAAGTCAGAAAAGCACTGGATATGGAACAGATTTACCGGATGATGGAGAAGCAGGAGGGCGACAGATGAGCTATCAATACGTACTGCCGGGTGAGATTGAAAAACGTAGTTTTGAGATCCTTACGAAGGAGCTGGGTGACCGGAAGCTTTTACCGGAAAACGAGCCGGTTATCAAACGGGTGATTCATACGACGGCGGATTTTGACTATGTAGACAACCTTGTTTTTTCGGACGGCGCGGTAACAAAAGCTGTGGAAGCATTAAAGGCCGGGGCTGGAATTGTGACGGATACGCAGATGGCCCTTTCCGGCATCCATAAAAGCACCCTGGAGAGCTTTGGCGGAACCGCACGTTGTTTTATGAGCGATCCGGAAGTGGCAAGGCTTGCGAAAGAAAGACAGACGACCCGCGCGTGGGTGAGTATGGAGGAAGCGGCCAGGCTTCCGGGCAGATGGGTTTTTGCGATCGGGAATGCGCCGACCGCGCTGATTCGCCTGCATGAGCTGATCCTGGAGAAAAAAGTGGATCCTGTGCTGGTCATCGGGGTTCCGGTGGGCTTTGTCAATGTAGTGGAAAGCAAGGAAGAAATTCTGAAGGATCCGGTGCCGTATATTGTGGCGCGTGGACGAAAGGGTGGTTCGAACGTAGCGGCGGCAATCTGTAATGCCCTGTTATATACCGCCGCCGGAAGGACGCTATAGGCAGATGCGGACTGTATTTGGCAGCTGTAGGCATCCCGGCAGCCAAAGCTGCGTCAGTGAAAAAAGGAATCGGAACGGCACACGCCTGGGCGCTTTTGCCAACCGGAGCAAAACCGGTTGCTTTGGCATTTCATAAGCCCGAGCTTCCATAGAAGCAGGCGTTCGATGTCCTGTCTGGATATGCAGGAAGCGCCGGGACGGCAGGCGGTTGGCAGCGTGCAGGCCGGACGGCCGGAAGCAGGGCAGGCGGTTTGCGTACAACAGCCCGGAAAATCACCGCTGCAGCGGCTGGAAACGTTGTCTGCACGGCAGCAGGAAGAACAGAAAGCCATCATGGAAGTCTCCTTACAAAAGACGGGGAAGACACTGCCTTTTTTCTTATCTTATGAAGAGGAAAAACAGGGGGTGACAAAGCGGGAAGCAGTTTCACCTGCCGTTTACATGAGAGCTGTTTTTGTGTTATACTAAAAAAAACGGATGGTATAGTCCGTCTGTAAAATACGAGTGATGAGGGGAGAAAATTGCCATGAAAGACAGGCAATATACAACAAAAGAACTATTCCGGCGCTTTCAGCCATATTTTAAACCATACTGGAAAACACTGGTGCTGGATTTATTCTGCGCCGGGCTGACGACACTGTGCGAGCTGGTGCTGCCGATGATTATGCGTTACATTACCAATCAGGGATTGTATCATCTGGCAGAGCTTTCGGTTCAGACAATTCTGGGCGTGGTTGCGATTTATCTGGCGCTGCGCATAGTGGACTGCGTTGCCACTTATTATATGGCGGGCGTCGGACATATCATGGGCGCGAAAATCGAAACAGACATGCGCCGGGACGCGTATCAGCATCTGCATCAGCTGTCGAATACCTATTATAATAATACCAAGGTCGGACAGATCATGGGACGGATTACGAACGACCTGTTTGATGTGACCGAATTTGCGCATCACTGCCCGGAAGAATTTTTTATTGCCGGGGTTAAGCTCGTGATCGCATTTATCATCCTGATGCGGATCAATGTGCTTCTGACGCTGATTATTTTCCTGATTGTTCCGATCATGGTTGCAGTGTGCATGCATCTGAATTTTAAAATGCGCGATGTATTCCGCAGACAGAGAAACCAGATTGGCGAATTAAACGCCCGCATTGAGGACAGCCTGCTGGGGCAGAAGGTTGTAAAGGCATTTACAAATGAACAGATGGAGACGAACAAGTTTGAGACAGACAACAGACAGTTCTTTGACATCAAACGAGATTCCTATCACCTGATGGCGGTCTTTAATGCGACAACCCACGCTTTTGATGGCGCAATGTATGTGTCTGTTTTGCTTTTCGGCAGCATATTTATGATAAAGGGATGGGTCGCGGCAGGCGACCTGGTGGCGTTTCTTTTGTATGTGACGACGCTGATTGCGACGATCCGCAGGATTATCGAGTTTGCGGAACAGTTCCAGCGCGGCATGACAGGAATTGAACGGTTTTTGCAGATCATGGATGCGGACATCGAAATTTTCGATGAGGCAGACGCTGTGGAAATGGGAGAGCCGAAGGGCGAAATCGCATTCCACAATGTGAGCTTTGAATATCCGGATGATCACAATCAGGTGTTCAAAAACTTAAACCTGACAATTCATCCGGGAGAAAAGGTAGCACTGGTAGGACCTTCCGGTGGCGGAAAAACAACGCTGTGCAACCTGATCCCGCGTTTTTATGATGTGACGGGTGGCGAGATCACAATTGACGGAAAATCGATCAAACATTTCACGTTAAAGAGCCTGCGCCATAATATCGGCATCGTGCAGCAGGATGTTTATCTGTTCTCGGGCACGATCTATGACAATATCGTTTACGGAAGACCGGATGCGACACGTGAAGAAGTGATGGAAGCTGCAAAACGTGCGGGCGCGCATGAGTTTATCACAGAGTTGAAGGATGGCTACGACACCTACGTGGGCGAGCGGGGCGTAAAGCTTTCCGGCGGACAGAAGCAGAGAATCAGCATCGCCCGTGTCTTTTTAAAGAACCCGCCGATTATTATTTTGGATGAGGCGACCAGTGCGCTGGATAACGAGAGCGAATACGAGGTAGCAAAATCCCTTGGCAGGCTGTCTGAAGGGCGCACGACGCTGACCATCGCACACAGGCTTTCTTCTATCCGAAATTCCGATCGTATTTTGGTGCTGACCCATGACGGCATCGTGGAAGAAGGCAATCATGAAGAGCTTCTGGAAAAGCATGGCATATATGACCAATTCTACCGGATGGCGAACGAATTGAAATAAAAAAAAGGGGGCAATGGTGTATGAAGCTGCAGTTTATCGGTGCGAATCATGAAGTGACAGGAAGCTGTCATTACCTGCAGGCAGGAGACAGTTATATGCTGGTCGATTACGGAATGGAACAGGGCGTCAACCGGTTTGAAAACTGCCCGCTGCCGGTTCCGGAATCTCAGATCAATTTTGTGTTTTTAACGCATGCCCATATCGATCATTCCGGCATGCTGCCGCTTTTGTACGCACACGGCTTCCGCGGCAAGATTTATACAACGGAAGCGACCGCGGACTTATGCAGCATTATGCTCCGGGACTGCGCCCACATTCAGCAGCAGGAGGCGGAGTGGAAAAGCAGGAAGGCAAAACGCCATGCCGGAATCGAAGTGGAGGAGCCGTTGTATACGATGGAGGATGCGATCGGCACCATCAACTGTATCGTACCATGCCCGTATGGGAAAGAATTGGAAATAAACGATAACGTGACGATCCGGTTTACAGACGTCGGGCATCTGCTTGGATCCGCCAGCATCGAGGTATGGCTCAAAGAAGAGGGCTGCAGCAGAAAACTTGTTTTTTCAGGGGATATCGGCAACAAAAACCAGCCGCTGATAAAAGATCCGGAATATACAAAAACGGCAGATTATGTCGTGATGGAGTCGACCTATGGCGACCGCTTGCACGGCAGTACGCGCCCGGATTATGTCAGAGAGCTGACTCAGATCATCCAGGAGACGCTGGATAAGGGTGGAAATGTGGTCATTCCGTCGTTTGCGGTTGGGCGCACACAGGAAATGCTGTATTTTATCCGCAAAATCAAGGCGGATGGACTGGTTTCCAATCATGCGGATTTTCCGGTCTATGTGGACAGTCCGCTTGCGGTGGAGGCAACCGGTATTTTCAAACAAAACGAGCGGACCTGCTTTGACGAAGAGGCGATGGAGCTTGTCAGACAGGGCATCAATCCCATCACGTTTCCGGGGCTGCGCCTTGCGATCACGAGCGACGAATCCAAGGCGATCAATTTCGATGAAACGCCGAAGGTCATCATTTCCGCTTCCGGCATGTGCGATGCCGGGCGCGTGCGTCATCATTTAAAGCACAACCTCTGGAGACCGGAATGTACGATTCTGTTTGTTGGCTATCAGTCGATTGGCACGCCGGGACGGGCACTGGTAGACGGAGTGAAAGAAATGAGGCTGTTCGGAGAGACGGTGGATGTAAACGCACAGATCAGGGTGTTAACCGGAATATCCGGACATGCGGACAAAAACGGTTTAATCGATTGGATCGAGGGCTTTGAAACAAAGCCGAAAAAAGTGTTTATTGTGCACGGTGAGGATCTCGTTACGATGTCGTTTGCGGACTGCTTAAAGGATGAACACGGGATCGATGCGTTTGCACCCTACAGCGGAACGGTCTTTAATCTGACGACGGAGACGTTTGAAAAGATTACAGAGCCTGTCGCTGTGAAAAAGAAGACCGCTGCAGCATCCGGCGGGCAGAGCAGCGCATACAACCGTCTTGTGGCTGCAGGACAGCGCCTGATGGCGTTGATTGGGCACTGCAAAGGAATGGCAAATAAGGATCTGGCGAAATTTGCAGACCAGATCAATTCGCTTTGCGATAAATGGAATTAAAATCAGGAGGAATCAAGGATAAGCATATGAGCATGGCAGATGAAATCTTTATCAATATGTGCCGGGATATTCTGGAAAATGGAACGAGTACGGAGGGAGAAAAGGTACGCCCGCACTGGCCGGACGGAACCAGCGCCTATACGATCAAAAAGTTCGGCGTAGTCAACCGCTACGACTTATCGAAGGAATTTCCGCTCCTGACGCTTCGCCGCACCGCTTTAAAGAGTGCTACGGACGAGATTTTGTGGATCTGGCAGCAGAAATCCAATAATATCCATGACTTACACAGCCATATCTGGGACGAATGGGCGGATGAAGACGGCAGTATCGGCAAGGCTTACGGCTATCAGCTTGGTGTAAAGCATCTGTATAAAGAGGGCTTGTTTGATCAGGTGGACCGCGTGATTTACGATCTGAAAAACAATCCGTTTTCGAGAAGAATCCTGACGAATATTTATGTGCATCAGGATTTGCATGAAATGAACCTGTATCCCTGTGCCTACAGCATGACCTTTAATGTGACGCAGAAGATAGGACACGATAAACTGACTTTAAATGCAGTTTTAAACCAGCGTTCCCAGGACGTTCTGGCGGCGAATAACTGGAATGTGGTGCAGTATTCTGTGCTTTTGCATATGCTGGCACAGGTGTGCGATATGGAGGTCGGCGAGCTGGTGCATGTCATTGCGGATGCGCATATCTATGACCGCCATGTGCCGATTATCAAAGAACTGATTTCGCGGACGCCCTATCCGGCACCGAAATTCTGGTTAAATCCGGAGATCAAGGATTTTTATCAGTTCACAAGAAACGACGTGCGCGCAGACGATTATGTGACCGGGGAGCAGATCAAGGACATCCCGATCGCAATTTGACGATAAAAGGAGAATACGCATGAATCTGATTGTAGCAGTGGATAAAAATTGGGCGATTGGCAATAAAGGGGAGCTGCTGGTGCGGATTCCGGCAGATCATAAGATGTTCCGACAGGAGACGACCGGAAAGGTTGTCGTGCTCGGAAGAAAGACGATGGATACATTTCCGGGCGGACAGCCGCTCAAAAACCGGGATAATATTATCCTGTCCCGCAACGAGGCATATCAGCAGAAGGATGCGCAGGTTGTGCATTCCGTCGAAGAGCTTCTGGAGGCGGTCAAGGGATATGACACGAAGGAGGTTTATGTCATCGGCGGAAGCAGCGTATACGAGCAGCTGCTGCCATACTGTGATACCGCGCATGTGACTAAAATTGACCATGCCTATGAAGCGGATGCGTGGTTCCCGAATCTGGACGAGGATCCGGACTGGGAGATCACAGCCGACAGTGACGAGCAGTATTACTTCGATCTGACCTATCATTTCCTTAAATATGAGCGCAAAAAGGGCTGAGTACAGACGGAAAGCTATGGCAGTCACGACAGCTTTGGCAGCCGCGGCTGCTGTGGATGCAAACGATCCGGTCTTCGGTGCAGTTTTTTTGTGTCATAGGAAACTTCGTCCTATGACACAAAAACGCTCCGCGCGGATCGCACTGCGGCGGAATGGTAGAATGTCGCTTACGCGACCCGCCGCAGGCGGAGAATCCTGCTTCGCAGGATTCTTTTTTGCTGCAACAGCTGCCGGTGTCTGCTGGGGGATCGAACCGCCCTGTGCTGTCACGTCCGCGAATCGTTTGCAGCGACCGCTTTTTCAAACAGTAGTCCGATTAAAAACCACGCCGGCGCGAAGTCGAGGCGAATCACATGGCTGATGTTCCAGGGGCTTTTCTGGTAGCTCCAGGGGCATTGGCCTTTTTTATCCAGAAAGCGCCCGGTGGCGTACTCGACGGAAAAGATGCCGGTCATATAGATCAGCCCGCGCACGGTTTTTGGCAAATGCTTTAAAATCCGGTAGACGGGGCCGATCAGACAGGCGCAGCCGTAGATCGGAAACATCCATAAAGAAGTATGGCAGGTCAGCGTTTTGTCCTGACGGCGCAGCGCTTCTGCGCCAGATACAAGGATTTCGAGGCACCAGCCGAGGGTGCCGCATTTTAAAAAATCTTTACACAATTTTTTCATGGAAATAGTATGTGCAAAACTTCAAATTCCATGCAAACTGTGCTAAGATTAAGAGTAAAAAATACAGATGGAGGAAGCGTTCATGGATTTGTCTACGCTCAGGAATGAAATAGACCGGATTGACAGCCAGCTGGTGCAGCTGTATGAGCAGCGCATGGAAATCTGCAGTCAGGTGGCAGAATATAAGATCGAAAATGGAAAAAAAGTATTTGACAAAACCAGAGAGGAAGAAAAGCTGGCGCGGGTACGCTCCCTGACCCATAATGATTTTAACAGTCAGGGTGTGACGGAGCTGTTTGAACAGATTATGGCGATGAGCCGAAAGCTCCAGTACCAGATGCTGGAAAGCCATGGACGCACCGGCAGGCTGCCCTTTATCCCGGTCGAAAATCTGGATACCAAAAAGGCGAGAGTCGTATTTCAGGGCGCAGAGGGCGCATATTCCCAGGCTGCGATGATGCGCTTTTTCGGGGAACGCATCGACAGCATCCATGTGGACAGCTTCCGGGACGCAATGAGCGCGATCGAAGAGGGAAGCGCGGAGTTTGCGGTGCTTCCAATTGAAAATTCGACGGCAGGGATCGTTAGCGAGATTTACGATCTTCTGGTAGAATTTGAAAACTATATCGTCGGTGAGCAGATTTTAAAAATCGAGCATTGCCTGCTGGGTGTTCCGGGGACGAAGATTTCCGACATTCAGACCGTATATTCCCATCCGCAGTCGCTGATGCAGAGCTCGCGCTTTTTAGGCGGGCATTCCTGGCAGCAGATTTCCATGCCGAATAATGCGTTTGCAGCGCGGAAGGTTGCAGAAGATCGTTTAAAAACCCAGGCAGCAATCGCCAGTGAGTATGCCGGGAAGGTTTACGGGCTGGAGGTATTACAGAAGCCGGTCAACAACGTTTCCAACAATTCAACCCGGTTCATCATCGTGACGAACCAGAAGATTTTTAAGAAGAATGCAAAGAAAATCAGCATCTGCTTTGAAGTACCGCACGAGAGCGGCTCGCTGTACCATATGCTGTCGCATTTTATTTACAATCATTTAAATCTGACAAAGATCGAGAGCCGTCCGATCGAGGGACGGACGTGGGAATACCGGTTCTTCCTGGATTTTGAGGGAAATCTGGAAGACAGCGCCGTGAAGAACGCGCTGCGGGGACTTCGGGAAGAGGCCTCGAACATGAAGATTCTGGGAAATTACTAAACGGTTGAAAACAGCCGGATAAGCGGAAAGGGAGAATACAACAAGATGAAAACAGAACAGCTGATCCTTTACCGGGATTTTGAAGAAGGGGATTTGCTGACAGACATGGTCTGGCTGGCAGAAAACTATGCGGACGATTTTTACAATCTGTCGGATAAGGCGGGGCTCTTATACGACTGCATGCATCGGCTGTTAGACATGGCGGGCAGATACGGCTTTTATGGAAATCTCTGGCACTGCTATCTTGCAAATCTTCTGGTAAATAAGGAAAACAGCTATAGCTGCAGCGCGGAAATCCGTGGCAGCGTGAAAGGCAGCGTGAATCTGGCGGCGCTTCACGATATCCGGATTTTCAAGGAATTTTATGATTATGATCTGCAAACGGTAGCAAAAACGCTCGGAGCAGAGGAGTTTTCTATCGTGCTTTTCTACGAGGGCAATCCGCAGGAGAGCAAGGTATACAATACCCGTATCCGCGACCGGATCTGCGATCTTGCGCAGCGGTTCTGTCTGGACCATACGCCGGAAGAAATGAAGCAGACTCTTACAGAATTTTATCAGGAATACGGCGTGGGACGGTTCGGGCTGCATAAGGCATTCCGGATTGAAAAGAGAGACGGGCGCGCTGAAATCGTGCCGATCACCAATATCGCGCATGTGAAGCTGTCCGACCTGGTTGGCTATGAGATCCAGAAAAAGAAGCTGACGGACAATACCGAAGCGTTTGTCAACGGCAAAAAGGCGAATAACTGCCTGCTCTATGGCGACGCTGGAACCGGAAAGTCCTCCTGTATCAAGGCGATTGCCAACGAATATTACGGCAGCGGGCTGCGCATCATCGAGGTGTACAAACACCAGTTCCAGGATTTAAACGATGTAATCGCGCAGATCAAAAACCGGAACTACAAATTCATCATTTACATGGATGATTTAAGCTTTGAAGAATTCGAGATCGAATATAAATATCTGAAGGCGGTCATCGAGGGCGGTCTGGAAAAGAAGCCGGAAAACGTCCTGATCTATGCAACCTCCAACAGACGACATCTGATCCGGGAGACCTTTAAGGACAAACAGGACAGGGATGAAGAGCTGCATGTCAACGATACCGTGCAGGAGAAGCTTTCCCTCGTGTCGCGCTTCGGCGTCAGCATTTATTTCGGCTCTCCGGACAAAAAGCAGTTCCAGCAGATCGTTCAGACGCTGGCAGACCGTTATGGTGTAGCGATGAGCGAAGACGAGCTTTTGTTAAAGGCGAACCAGTGGGAGCTGTCCCACGGCGGACTTTCCGGACGGACGGCGCAGCAGTTTATCGATTATCTGTTAGGACAGTAAGCGTGCATTCTGTTATATACGGCAGGAAAAGCGGCAGAAAGGATCATTCTGGCATATGAAAACGTTTGCGGCAATCAACGTGGGCTCTTATGAGCAGTCCCTGAAAATTTATACGATCACCAAAAACAGCGGCATCCGGGAGGTGGACTGGATTCGGAACCGTCTGGATCTTGGCGGTACCTTTGCGACCGGAAAGCTGAGCCATGAGGTGATGGACGAACTGTGCGCGGTACTGCGCAATTTTGTTTCGATTATGGAAGGCTATCGGGTGGATGACTACCGCGCCTGTGCGACGAGCGCCATCCGGGAAACAAAAAATACGGCGATCGTTCTGGATCAGATCATGCAGCGTACCGGAGTCAAGCTGGATGTGCTGAGCAACTCGGAACAGCGTTTCCTCGATTATAAATCGATCGCCAGCCGCGGCGGCTTCGAAAAAATCATCGAAAAAGGAACCCTTGTTCTGGATATCGGCGGCGGCAGCATTCAGATGTCACTGTTTGATAAGGATAAGCTTTCCGCAACGCAGAACATGCGCCTTGGCGTTTTGCGGCTGCAGGAAAAAATGAGCCGCTTAAATGTGCGCCCCTCTGAGAACGGTCCGCTTCTGGAGGAACTTCTGGAAGCACAGCTTTCTGTCTTCCGCAAGATGTATTTAAAGGATCGCGTGATCGAAAATATCATCGTAGTGGATGACTATATTTCCGCGCTGATTTTGGGAAAGCTCGGCAAAGTAGCCGGAAGCGGATATCTGGACCGGGATTCGATGGCATCTTATATGAATTATCTGCAGGATCATACGGATATGGAAATCGTGCGCTATTTTGATACACCGGAAGAAAATGTGCCTTTGCTTCGAATTTCATCCGCAATTGTCCGTCAGGTCGCGCTGATGACGGATGCAAAGATGATTTGGGCACCGGGCGTGTCGCTATGCGACGGCATGGTATACGAATATGCGGAAGAATATAAACTTCTGGCACAGGTGCATGATTTCGAACAGGATATCGTGACCTGTGCGCGCGGCATCAGCAAGCGTTATATGGGCAGCAAGCGCCGTGCGGAGACGCTGGAGCAGATCGCACTGACGATTTTTGACAGCATGAAGCGCGTGCATGGCATGGGCAGACGGGAACGGCTGTTGCTTCGGATCGCAACGCTTTTGCACGACTGCGGCAAATATATCAGCATGGTCAATCTCGGAGAGTGTTCTTATGCGATCATCATGGCGACGGAGATCATCGGGCTGTCGCACCGGGAGCGGGAAATCGTCGCCAATATCGTGCGCTATAATCACCTGGAATTCGACTACAGCATGGAAAACAGCGAGGGGATCGACCGGGAGGAATACTTAACGATCGTCAAGCTGACTGCGATTTTGCAGATCGCGAACGCGCTTGACCGCAGCCACAAGCAGAAATGCAGGGATATCAAGGCGGTGCGCAAGGACGACAAGCTGATTTTGACAATCACTACCAACGAGGATATTACATTGGAAAGAGGTCTGTTCGGTTCTCGGGCAGAGTTTTTCCGGGAGGTTTACAGCATCGAGCCGGTGATCCGGCAGAAACGGATTTTGTAAAACTGTGCCTGCACATGCTTTGACTGCAGCGGGAAATATCACAGTAAAGAACAATAGAATGCACGCTCTGCGAGCATTCTATTGTCATGAATAAAAAGAAAGGGTCAGAAAATATGGATAAGAAAGAACTTCAGAATCCCGCATTGTATACAAACCGGGAGCTGAGCTGGCTTTTATTTAATAAAAGAGTGCTATCGGAAGCGCGCGACAAACAGCTTCTGTTATTTGAACGACTGAAATTTTTGAGCATTACCGCTTCCAATCTGGATGAATTTTTCATGGTGCGGATCGGCTCCCTTGTGGATATGATCCATGCCGAATATACCAAAAAGGACATCGCCGGAATGTCTGCAAAAGAGCAGCTGGACGCGCTGATGGAGGAAACCCATAAGTTTGCGGCGCTGCAGTATTCCACCTACAACCGGATGCTTCTGCCGCAGCTTCGGGTAAATGGGTTAAATTTTGTGGAGCATCACGAGCAGCTGACAGAGCGCCAGGCACAGTATGTGGATGAATATTTCGAAGAAAATGTGTATCCGGTTCTGACACCGATGGCGGTGGATTCTTCCAGACCGTTCCCGCTGATCCGCAATAAGACGCTGAATATCGGCGCGCTGGTTGCCAAAAAGGGAGAAAAGGATACGGAAATCGAGTTCGCAACCGTACAGGTTCCGTCTGTTTTGCCGAGAGTTGTGCGGATTCCGGCGGCGAAGGAGGGGGACACAGAGGTTGCGGTGCTGCTTCTGGAAGAGATCATTGAGCGCAACATCAGCAAGCTGTTTTTAAATTATAACGTTCTGTGCGCACATCCGTTTCGAATTACACGAAATGCCGATCTTGCAATCGATGAGGATGAGGCGGAAGACCTGCTTCTGGAAATTGAAAAGCAGATTAAAAAGAGAACCTGGGGACAGGCAATCCGCCTGGAAATCGAGGCAGCTGCGGACAGACGGCTGTTAAAGATTCTGTGCCGCGAGCTTTCCGTGCGTAAGGAGGACGTTTTTGAAATCGACGGACCTCTTGACCTGACTTTTTTGATGAAGGTATACGGATTGGAGGGCTTTGACGAGCTGCGTGCGCCGAAATATACGCCTGCGCCCGTGCCGGAGTTCGACGGCACCGACAATATTTTCGATGTAATCAAAAAAGGCGACGTGCTGATGCACCATCCGTACCAGAGCTTTGTGCCGGTCGTGGACTTTATCCGGCAGGCGAGCAAAGACCCGGATGTGCTTGCGATCAAACAGACACTGTATCGTGTCAGCGGAAACTCGCCGATCATCGCGGCGCTCGCGCAGGCTGCGGAGAACGGTAAGCAGGTTTCCGTTCTGGTAGAATTAAAGGCGCGTTTCGATGAGGAAAACAACATCGTTTGGGCGAGAAAGCTGGAAAAAGCGGGCTGTCATGTTATCTATGGTTTGGTCGGCTTGAAGACCCACAGCAAGATTACACTGGTTGTCAGAAAAGAGGAGGATGGCATCCGCCGTTATGTACATCTGGGAACCGGAAACTATAACGATGCGACTGCAAAGCTCTACACCGATATCGGCATGATGACGGCAAGCGAAGCGATCGGTGAGGATGCGACGGCGGTATTCAACATGTTGTCCGGTTATTCAGAGCCGCGTTCCTGGAACCGTTTGAGCCTTGCACCGTTGTGGTTAAAAGATCGTTTCCTGTATCTGATCGAGCGGGAAAAGAAAAACGCGGAAGCTGGGCGTGAGGGACATATCATTGCAAAGATGAACTCCCTGTGCGATCGGGATATTATCGTGGCGCTGTATGAGGCGAGCCGCGCGGGTGTAAGGATTGAGCTGATCGTGCGCGGTATCTGCTGCTTAAAAGTCGGAATTCCGGGAGTGAGCGAAAATATTTCCGTGCGTTCGATCGTCGGAAACTTCCTGGAGCATGCGCGTGTATTTTACTTTGAAAATAATGGCAATCCGGAATTTTACTGTAGCAGTGCAGACTGGATGCCGAGAAATCTGGAGCGCCGAGTGGAGATTTTGTTCCCGGTCGAAGCACCTGCTTTGAAAGAAAAGCTCTGGCATATTCTGGAGGGACAGTTGCGCGACAACAAGAAAGCACATATCTTAAAGCCGGACGGCAGCTATGAAAAGGTAGACGGCCGCGGCAAGGAACCCTACTGTGCACAGGAGGTGTTCTGCAAAGAGGCACAGGAGATGAGCGTCAAAAAAGAATATCGGGACACACGGGTATTCATTCCGGAAACCCATGTGGAAATGGAGTAAGGACATGCAAAAAGAGCAAAACGTTCGGCTGGTACTGGCATCCGCATCCCCGCGGCGCCGGGAGCTGCTTTCGCAGATCGGACTGGAATTTACCGTTATGCCGAGCACAAAAGAAGAAAATGCAAAAACGACGGAGGCAGGTGCGCTGGTGCAGGAGCTGTCCCGTCAGAAAGCGGTGGATATCTGGGAGCAGCTTTCTGGCGGGCAGGGGCAGAATCCTGACGCAGATCAGGAGCAAATCTCTGAGGAAACACAGGAGCCGAATCTTAACGGAAAACGGCAGCCGGAGCTGCTGGTGATCGGCGCGGACACGGTGGTATGCTGTGAGGGAAAGATCCTCGGAAAGCCGCATAGCAGGGAAGCGGCAGCAGAAATGCTGACAGCTCTGCAGGGGCGCAGCCATGAAGTCTATACCGGCGTAACGCTTTACAGTCAAAGCGAGACGGTCACATTTTTCGAGTGCACGCAGGTGGAATTTTATCCGATGACGGAAGTGGAAATTTCCGAATACATTGACAGTAAAGAGCCGATGGACAAGGCGGGCGCTTATGGCATTCAGGGACTGGGCGCGCGGTTTGTCAAAGGCATTCGTGGTGACTATAACAATGTGGTAGGACTGCCGGTTGGGCGTCTGTACCAGGAGTTGAAAAGCCACGGATGGATGTAGAAGCAAGTTTGAAACAAAGAAGTAGAGGTTACCCGAGAAAATGCATATGAAAAAAGCAGTGATTTTTGATCTGGACGGGACGCTTGCGAATACGCTGACTTCCCTCGCCTATTGTACGAACCGGGCGCTGGAGGATTTTGGTCTGCAGGCGATCCCACAGGAATGTTATAAAAAATTCGTAGGAAACGGCGCGCGTATGCAGATTACGCGGGCGCTGCGTTATGTGGGGGCAAAAGAGCAGCCCTCCCCCGTTCGGGACGATGATGGATTTGCGGCGGTTCCGTGCCTTTTGGACGAGGTTTATGACCGATACATGGAATATTTCGCAAAGGACTGCCTGTATGAGGTCAAGCCCTATCCCGGCATTCCAGAGCTTTTAGATACATTGAAAGAGAAGAAGATTAAGATCGCCGTGTTCAGCAATAAGCCGCATGCCAACACGGTTGATGTGGTAGAAACGCTGTTCGGCAAAGGATTTTTTGATGCTGTGCAGGGACAGAAAACGAATGTCCCCAAAAAGCCCGCGCCGGACGGCGTATATGCGATTATGGAACGGCTCGACGTTTCGCCGGAGGAAACGATTTACGTCGGCGACAGCTGGGTGGATATCGAAACAGGCAGAGCCGCAGGCAACTTCGCCGTTGGCGTGCTGTGGGGATTTCGGGATGAGGAAGAGCTGAGGGCACATCATGCGGACGCGGTGATTACAGCCCCGGGCGAGCTGCTGGAATTGCTGTGAAAGATATCAGCGGATTACTCTGCAATCCGCTAACATTCGGAATTTAAAAATTTTATTTTTTCTGTAACGTTTTACCGCTTTGGCAGGATATAGAAGTATAGGCTGCCGGTGCAAACTCCGATTCTGGGACGTTGAAGCAATAGAATGCACGCTCTGCGAACATGCTATTGTCTGAACAAATAAAACGGCAGCTGGAAAAGGAGAGCTTCATGGCGGAAAACAACCCAAAACAAAAACGGCGCACGCCATCGTGGTGTGCGCAGCTGCCCAATCGGCTCGGCAGGCGGATGACAGAGTATTGTCTGAGCAAAGGCTGGTCGCTGTATGTGCTTTCAGCCGCATCCGGTGTGCCGCTGACAACGATCGCGCACATCGCGGACGGGTCGACAAAAAATCCGGGAATTTATACGATCATGCGGATCTGCAGGGCGCTGGACGTCCCGCTTGCCGTGTTCCTGGACGGACTGGAAGATGAGTGTGGAAATGAATGAAAACAAAAAAGAAAAACAAGGAGGAGAAATCCTCTCCTCACCAGAGGGTTCGGATTTTTCCTTCGGAAAAACAAGGAGGATTCTATGGGTTACGAGTATGATGAGGCGGTACTGAAGTGTTTTTTGAAGCAGCAGGACAGGCTGTTTCCGGAGCCGGTAGCAGAGGGAATGGAAGAGGCGGAAGCCTTCCTGGAGGACTGCATGGCGGTTGTTGTGGATTCCAAAGCTGCGGTGATGGAGTATTTTGAAGAAGCGGGAATCGACGTGGAGAACCCGGATCAGGTGTTGGACGAAGCAGAGGTTTTCGACGTCGGAGATGGGCGCTACCTGATCGTAGAAGGATAAAAGCGAATTAAAAAGCTCAGGGAATTTGTCACAAAGGTGACGTTCCCTGAGCTTTTTATTCATGATACTTTTTACATCTCAAACAGCTGTAAAATCGCTTCCGAGAGTCCATCGTGGTCGTTATCCTGCTGCGTGATAAAATCGGCGCAGGCTTTGACCTCGGGCGTAGCGTTTGCCATCGCAACGGCAGTTCCGGCAGCCTGCAGCATGGAAATGTCGTTTTCGGCGTCTCCGGCAGCGACACTGTTGGAAAGCGGAATCTGAAAATGCTCGCAGACGAAACGGACAGCGTTTCCCTTCCCGGCGGTCTTATCGAAAATTTCAAGATAAATCGGATTGGAAAAAATTGCGGAGATCTTGTCGCCGTATTTTTCCTGAATTCTGCTGCGAAACGCTTCCAGACGTCCGTGGTTTTCCATATCGATTGCCAGAAGCTTGCAGGGTGCGTGTCCGATCGTCTTTAAAAGATCGTCGCTGACCTGATATTCCATTCCGGTGCGGGAGCAGTAGTGTTTTACTTCGACGCCGTCTTTTGGGGCAACAACGCAGGTATCGCTGTAGGAATGTAGGTACAGGCTTTCTTCCTGCGCCATCGAAATGATATCCTCGGCGATTTCGATTGGGACACTTTTACGCATCAGAAAGGTTTTGGTGTCGCAGTCATAGACCTCGTTTCCGTTCGCAGCGATGATAACCGTATCGGGAAAGAGCAGACCGGCACTTTTCGCAACCTTTAAAACACTTGGCAGGGCACGGCCGGAGGTGAGTACCAGACGGTTGCCTGCGAGCACCATTTTGGAAAGCAGCAGCTGCATACCGGGCGAAACTTTTTTCGCGGAATTGAGCAGCGTGCCGTCTAAGTCGGTAAACAGTATTTTTTCAGACATCGAACAGTTCCTTCCTTTTTTTCTTGAGGGCAATCAGAATATCTTCCGGGATAAAAAGCTTGCCATAGCCGGTTCCAAGCTCCAGTCCGGGTTTGCTTTTTCCGTGAAAATCGGAGCCGCCGGAAATCAACAGCCCATAGCGGGCAGCCAGCTGGCGCATCTGACGCTCCTCCCCGGCGGAATAGGTCGAATAAACCGCTTCCAGCGCGACCAGTCCGGCTTCTTTTAAGTGGCGGACGAGGGAGGAAAGGTTATCCTTTCCCATATGGTAGAGCGTCGGATGTGCGAGAACCGGGATGCCCTTGACGGCGAGAATTAGGGAAACCGCCTGGGCGGGCGTGATTTTTTCCCGGGGAACAAAATATTTGGTATGGTCCCCGAGATAGCGGTCGAACGCTTCCGGCAGGCTTTTGACATAGCCGTGGTCGAGCAGATATCTGGAGTAGTGCCCTCTTGTGATGACGCAGTCCGGAAAGGCTTCCAGCAGCTTTTCATAGCTGATATCGATGCCGTCTGCAGCGAGGCGGGCGCACATTTTTTCATTTCGCTCTTCGCGCGCACGAACAAAGCTTCCGATCTGCTCCTGAAAAGCAGGAGCATCCTCATCGATAAAAAGACCGACGATGTGGATGTCCTTTCCATAGTACTCTGTGGAAAATTCGATTCCAGGGATGACTTCGATGCTTTTTTCCTGTCCGTATGCGACGGCCTCCTTAACACCGGCAGTCGTATCGTGGTCGGTCAGGGCAAAAGCGGTCAGCCCCTTTGCAATCGCCATATCGACAAGCTCGGAGGGCGTAAAGCTTCCATCGGATTTGTTGGAATGCACATGAAGGTCTACGGCGTTCAATCTTCGTCACCCTCTCTGTCAGCGGTGTAAACGGTACGTTTTCTCGCCATTTCATCGCTTTCCAGGTATTCGTCATAAGTGGTGATCTTGTCGATTAAGGAACCGTCGGGCAGGATTTCCATAATGCGGTTTGCGGTCGTCTGTACGAACTGATGGTCGTGGCAGGCAAACAGCGCAACGCCCGGGAACTTGATCAGACCGTTATTCAGTGCGGTGATGGATTCCATGTCCAGATGGTTGGTCGGCTCGTCTAAAATCAGGCAGTTTGCACCGGAAATCATCATTTTGGAAAGCAGGCAGCGCACCTTTTCACCACCGGAAAGGACTTTTACCTTTTTCACGCCATCTTCTCCTGCAAACAGCATACGTCCGAGGAAGCCGCGGACATAGGTTGCGTCCTTGACAGGAGAGTATCCGGTGAGCCAGTCTGCGATCGTATCGTCGTTGTCGAATTCTGCGGCAGGATCCTTCGGGAAGTACGCCTGGGAGGTTGTAATGCCCCATTTGTAGGTTCCTTCGTCGGGTTCAAGCTCGCCTGCAAGGATTTGGAACAGCGTGGTCTTTGCCAGCTCGTTGCTGCCGACAAATGCGATCTTGTCGTTGTGACCAACGATAAAGGAGATATTGTTTAATACTTTTACGCCATTTACGGTCTTGGAGATGCCGTCTACGGTGAGAACTTCATTGCCGATCTCGCGGTCGGGGCGGAAGTCAATGTAAGGGTATTTCCGGCTGGAGGGCTTGATGTCGTCCAGCTGAATCTTTTCGAGGGCGCGCTTTCTGGAAGTCGCCTGCTTGGATTTGGAAGCATTTGCGGAGAAACGGGAGATAAATTCCTGAAGCTCCTTGATTTTTTCTTCTTTCTTACGATTTGCTTCTTTCATTTGCTTGATGAGCAGCTGGCTGGATTCATACCAGAAATCGTAGTTGCCGGCATAGAGGGTGATCTTGCCGTAGTCGATGTCTGCGATATGGGTGCAGACTTTATTTAAGAAATAACGGTCATGGGATACGACGATGACTGTATTTTCGAAATTGATCAAAAATTCTTCCAACCATGCGATTGCATCCAGATCCAGATGGTTGGTAGGCTCATCGAGCAGCAGGATGTCCGGGTTGCCGAACAGTGCGCGCGCCAGCAGGACTTTGACCTTTTCGCTGCCGTTTAAGTCGCGCATCATGTTGTAGTGGAGGTCGGTGTCGATGCCAAGACCGTTTAATAAAGTAGCGGCGTCAGATTCTGCGTTCCAGCCGTCCATTTCTGCAAATTCTGCTTCCAGCTCGGAAGCGCGGATGCCATCTTCATCGGTAAAATCTTCCTTTGCGTAGATGGCGTCCTTTTCCTTCATAATTTCATACAGGCGTGAGTTACCCATGATGACGGTGTCCATAACGGTGTATTCGTCATATTTAAAATGATCCTGCTCCAGCACGGAAAGACGCTGTCCGGGAGTGATGACAATATCGCCATTGGTGGTCTCAAGCTGTCCGGAAAGAATCTTTAAAAAGGTGGATTTGCCGGCGCCGTTGGCACCGATGAGGCCGTAGCAGTTGCCCTCTGTAAATTTGATGTTTACGTCTTCAAACAGCGCCTTTTTGCCGAGGCGCAGCGTCACGTTGTTTGCACTGATCATGTTGAATTACCTTTCTTTTCCTGAAAATACATAAAAAAACTACAATATGATATCAATCCTTTCCTATTTTACAGAAAATCATGAATATTTCAAGTGAAAAATGACCGCCGGGTAAGCTTTTTACTGGACAAAAGGTTTTCTGGATACTATAATTTAAAGAGCGTATCATGATCAGAAAGAACAACCGGTCAAAAAGGAAAGAACAGGATGGATCAGATTCAGGAAGGAGAGCATTTATGGCATACGGTTCAATGACAATGGAGGAACGGTTAAAAGAGCATATCAAAGAATACAGCCTGGAGAATCTGCTGGATCTTTCTTTGGTAAAGGCATGTTTTGAGGATATTTCCAAAGTGCTCGGGATCGAGCTTTTGCTGACGCAGCGCCACGGGGAAATCGCAGTGGAGGTCGGCAATTTTGCAGGCTTTGAGCCGGATGTTGTAAACGATCCGGGCAGAAAGCTTCGCGTATTCAATCGGACGATTGGTCATCTCTATGTAAAAATGGATCATGCTTCCGATCAGGAGCTTGCAGAGCGCATTGTTGAACATATGATGCTGCAGTATGAAGCGCTGGCGTGTGACCATTATCGTTACCGTGAGACAGCGATCTATGCAGACGAGCTGGAAGAGGCGATGGAGCAGGAGGCTTACCGCATCAAGCGCGGCGAACACGAAGACGCCCTGACTGGTTTGCTGAATAAGACCTATATGAAAGGACGCCTTCTGGAAATGCAGGAGATCGCTCCGGCTGCAGTGATCTGCGCCAATATTAACGACTGGAAATTTGTCTATGACCATTTCGGCAACGAGGAGAGTGACCGCCTGATCAAGACCGTTGCAGGTCTGATCCGCAAGGAAGCGAAGGAAGAGTACCTGATCGGCCGTGTGGACGGAGATGTATTCGAAATCGTAATTCCGACACCGGAGGACGGAGAAGCGGAAGCGTTCTGTGACAGAATCCAGCAGGCGTGTACGAACTATGAAGATCCGTATCTCGCACCTTCCCTTGCGATTGGTCTGGTTTACCGTACGAATGTGGAAGAGTCGTTCGACAAATGTTATTCCGACGCGGAATATGAGATGTGTTACAATAAGCTGGATGTCAAGCATGCAGATGGCTATAAGGAGCGCCTGGAGCATGGACTGAAATAGTTACAGTTCACTCGCACCATTCGCAAAAGCGCGTTCTGCGGACATTTTGTTATCGGGAACGAAAGAATCGCCGGGGGTGCAGCTGTGACTGTGCGCCTGGCGTTTTTACCGCATGGGAAACGGATGCCTCATGCGAAACCTGTCTGGTCGGAATTGTTACAGTTCCCCCACGTCATTCGTGAAAACCCTGTGAAATTCAAAAAAGTGCTGGACAATCCGGCATGCCTGTGATAAGATACAAAATAGTGATGCGTAATACATTTGTAATATATTCGTATATTGCAGTCTTGCAACCGTAGTCTAACGGATAGAACGAAGGCCTCCGACGCCTTTAATGCAGGTTCGATTCCTGTCGGTTGCATTTTATCGCATCACTTTTTTTGTTTGTAACAACAGAACAGAAACCCATAAATCAAGCAGAACAGACAAAACGGTTGTGATAGAAGATTGAAAAATAACATTTTTCAATCGCGAGATTTGTGTCTGCGCGCACTTGACACAAACTCGATATGCGCAAAAAAGCGTGCGCAGAAATGAGCGGAAAGTATGAAGAACGAAAAGATGAAAGAAATTCTGGATTTTTTTCGGAATAACAAGAAAAAGACCTGTATTGGTGCAGGCGCAGGTGTTGCAGTAATTGCGGTATGTGTTGCGGTCGGCATCACGCTCGGAAACGGTGCAAAGACGACAGCTTCGAACACTGGAACACAGACGCAGACGGAAACGACGACAGAGACAGCGGAAACGGAGACAACGCTGCAGATGCCGCTGGAAGAAAATACCGTGCCGGAAGTAACGCAGCTGATTACCGAATATTATAATGCGGCTGCTGCCGGCGACATGGATACGATCAATTCCATCGTCAATACCTACGATCAGGAGACGCAGATCTATCTGCAGAAGATGAGCGAGCATATTGAAGCGTACCAGAACGTGGTCTGCTATACAAAGACAGGCCCGGTAGACGGTTCTTATTTGGTCTATGCTTATTATGAAATCAAGTTTAACGACCTGGAAACTGCAGTTCCCGGCATCAGCCCGTATTTGGTTTATCCCAGAGAGGACGGAAGCCTGTATATTTATGAAGGCGATGTGGAGGATTCGGTCAATCAGTATTTGGAAGATATTTCCGCGCAGGACGACGTCATTGACCTGATGAATCGGGTACAGGTTGTCTTTAATGAAGCGGTTATGCAGGACGATACACTCAACAATTATCTGGCGCAGCTAAAAGAAGATCTGCAGGTAGAGGTCGGTGAAGCTTTGGCAGAGGCTGAGACGGCTTCTGAAGAGGAGACGCAGCCTGCAGAGGCGGCAGCAGAAGTTCAGACCACTGTAACAAAGGTAGAAGCGACAGACGTTGTCAATGTGCGTTCCTCCGACAGTGAGCAGGCAGAGCGTCTCGGCAAGGTGGCGGTCGGCGAAGTGCTGAAACTGCTGGAGAAGAAGGAAAATGGCTGGTCTAAGGTCGAATATAACGGCAAAGAAGGCTATATCAAATCGGAGTATTTAAAGGACGTGGAAGAAACACAGGAGGCTCAGGCAGAGTCTTCCGCTTCCGAAGCTGCACAGACGGCAGAGTCTTCTGCAGCTACAACATCGACGTCCTCGGATTTGCCTGCATCCGGCAAGATCAAGATCGCACAGACAATCAACATCCGGAAGGCCTGCAGCGAAACTGCGGACAAGATTGGAACCGCATTTCCAGGCGAAACGTTGGAAATTGTGATGCAGCAGGCGGACGGCTGGACTAGAGTCAAATATAACGGCGAAACCGGCTATGTAAAGACCGAAGTTTTAAAAGTTTTAAAATAATAGAATGCACGCTCTGCGAGCATTCTATTATCATGAATAAAAAAAACGGTATTCTTTCCCGATTTTTGGGAACGCTAAGACCGGAAGTGTTTCTGACAGTGAGATACACTTCCGGTTTTTACGTTACAGGAAATGATGCTATCCTGTTTTCGGGACAGAAAAAGGGAGGAATACCGGATATGAAAAATGACGATATTGAACTGCTTCGGGAGGTTCAGAAGAATGCGGAAATGGGGATGCATGCTCTGGAGGTCATTAACCCGAAGGTGTACGACGATTCGATGGCGCTGATGCTGGCGCGGGAATCCTTTAAATATGGGGAACTTCACGACCGTGCGAGGGCGGTGCTGCTTTCGAAAAACCAGGCGCCGGACCCAGTCAACAAGGTAAAGCAGCTGATGCTGACTGTGTCCATTCAGGGGAACACGCTGTTGAATGCCACTACGAGCCATATGGCGGAAATGCTGATCCGCGGCAGCAGCATGGGGATGACCAGTCTCTGGAAAGCGATGAACCGGAATGAAAAAGCGGATGGACAAGCGCTGGAGCTTGCCGGGGAGCTGCTGGATTTTGAGGAAAACAATATCCGAGAGCTGAAAAAGTATCTTTAACGCAAAAGCAGTTCAAAAAAATTCGGAAATTTTTTAGTTTAATGTGATAAAGTGCTTGCATTGAAAAAACAATAAGTATATAATAGCTTCGAAACTGAACAACTGGACAAGGAGGAAAGATTTATGTCATATGTTGATGAGGTGATTGCGCAGGTTGTTGAGAAAAACCCTGTTCAGCCCGAATTCCATCAGGCAGTAAAAGAAGTACTGGAGTCTCTGCGCGTCGTTGTAGAGGCAAACGAAGAAGAATTTCGTAAAAACGCGCTCCTGGAGAGACTGACGAATCCGGAAAGACAGATTATGTTCCGCGTTCCCTGGGTAGACGATAAGGGACAGGTTCAGGTAAACACTGGTTTCCGCGTACAGTTTAACAGTGCAATCGGACCCTACAAGGGCGGACTGCGTTTCCATCCTTCCGTAAATCTTGGTATTATCAAATTCCTGGGCTTTGAACAGGTATTTAAAAATTCGCTGACAGGTCTTCCGATCGGCGGCGGTAAGGGCGGCAGCGATTTTGATCCGAAGGGCAAATCTGATCGTGAGATCATGGCATTTTGCCAGAGCTTTATGACAGAGCTGTATCGTCATATCGGTGCAGACACAGACGTTCCTGCCGGTGATATCGGTGTAGGCGGTCGTGAGATCGGATATTTATATGGACAGTACAAGAGAATCCGCGGTCTGTATGAAGGTGTGCTGACCGGAAAAGGCCTTACCTACGGCGGCTCTCTTGCTAGAAAAGAAGCAACCGGCTATGGTCTGCTGTACATGACCCGTGAAATGCTGAAGGAAAATGGCATTGAACTCGCAGGAAAGACTGCAATTGTTTCCGGTGCCGGAAACGTTGCGATCTATGCAATTGAAAAAGCATATCAGCTGGGTGCAAAGCCTGTTACTGCCACAGATTCCACCGGCTGGATCTATGATCCGGAAGGTGTTGATCTGGAAGCATTAAAAGAGATCAAGGAAGTGAAACGTGCAAGACTTTCTGAGTACACCAAGTATCGTCCGAACGCGGAATATCATGAGGGCAAGGGCGTATGGAGTGTGAAAGCTGATATCGCACTTCCCTGTGCGACTCAGAATGAACTGCAGTTAGAGGATGCGAAGGCACTGGTTGCAAATGGTGTGATCGCTGTCTGCGAGGGTGCTAACATGCCTACCACTCTGGAAGCTACCCAGTATCTGCAGGAAAATGGCGTTTTATTCGTTCCCGGCAAGGCGGCAAACGCAGGCGGCGTAGCTACCAGTGCACTGGAGATGAGCCAGAACAGCGAACGTTTGAGCTGGACATTCGAGGAAGTAGATGCAAAGCTGCAGCAGATCATGATCAACATCTTCCACAACATGGATGATGCAGCCAAGAAATATGGCAAAGCAGGAAATTATGTTGCAGGCGCAAACATTGCAGGCTTCGAGAAAGTCGTAGATGCTATGAACGCCCAGGGTATTGTTTAATAAGTACGAAAAAGGGGGCTGCCGCACTAACGTGCGGCAGCTCATTTTATATATCCAACACAAAACGCCGAGCTTCGAAAAGCCCGGCGTTCGTGGTATAATCAGTTTATGCGACTAAACAAAATAATACAGAGGGATTATACCTCATTTTCGCTGTATTATCAAATCAAACTTCCGCTGGATTTAGAGATTTCTATTCCATCTGATGATCCAGTTCGTCTGGTAAGTGCCTTTGTGGAGGAAATGGACCTTTCTGAACTATATAAAACTTATGGCAGGATCAGAAAAAATCAGGCAACGCCGCGTCAGATGCTGAAACTCGTTATCTATGCAGCAATGAATCGAATCTACTCAAGTCGAGATATCCGAAAAGCATGTAAACGGGCTATTACGAAAAATCAGGCCCGGTTATACACAAAACTAACTTCTTTTGTGGCTGAATGCGAAGAACTCTATGGA
>ENA-UONQ01000068-UONQ01000068.1-human-gut-metagenome-genome-assembly--contig:-CS26-NODE-68-length-140866-cov-10.917080_pt1 | contig 140866 bp, 114 predicted proteins | sample MGYA00242460_ERZ724007 | MGnify/ENA metagenome assembly ERZ724007
AGCAAGAGCAGCTCGAAGAAGAAATAAAAGACGTTCGGGACCAGAACTCTAAATTGCAGATACAGGTTAATAAATCATCTGTTGAAGCAGTAGATGAAGCACAGAAGAAACAAAAAGAAGCAGAGAAAAAGATAGAGCAGGCAGAATCCAAAGCCCGTAACGAAAAGAAACGTGCTGAGCTGGAAATTCGTAAAGCGAAAAAAGAAGTAAAGGACAGAACGGAAAGCATGAAGTCTATAGAATATTTCTGGGGAATGGGATACATTACGGTAGTCCTGTTTGCAATTCTACAGAATGGTGCTTTTCAACATGATTTCATAGATTTTTTTATGGCTCCATTCATGTGGTATGTTCGATTTTGTAAATGGCTGGTATATCCAACTTATGATAATGGATTTAACCAGAAAATAGCATATACAGGTGGGGAAGTATGGGTTATCAGGATTCTGGCAATCGTAGCTGTGCTTTTCATAATGGGAATCATAATGGTGATAATTATGGAAACAATAAAACAATACAAAAAAATGTGGAACGAAATTTCACAAATGTTTTTGATTGGAAGCCTTTCAGGGATAGCAGTGCTTGGGGATGTAACTAGAAAATATCTGCCGGTGAATTTGATTTTGCTATTTATACTCATTAATATGGGTATCATGCTACTCAGAATATATCTTCGGAAGAAGTTTGATTATATGTAATTTGTTATTTTAATGACCAGTGGGTGGTACCTGACAAATGATAAAGCTGTTATTATGATTGCACACCGCCTAAAAACAGTACAGAAAGCTGAACGGATTTTCGCTCTGGAGAATGGAAAACCGTACAGCAGGGAATACATGAAGAACTTGTGAGACAGGATGGGATTTATCGTCATTTTATTGTTGAAAGAAGAGAGGCAACAAAATGGAGAGTTTAGGAGTCTAAATGTCTGGTGCGGCGATATTCCAAAGGTGATACACCAAAATGCTTTTTAAACACAGAGGCGAATTTGCTCTGATTCAGATATCCGACCTGTGCTGCAATCTCAGCTACAGACAGTCGTGTTGAGGCAAGCAGTTCGCCTGCTTTATTCATACGCATTTCACGCAGATAGACAGAAATATTCTGTCCGTAAACACCGCGAAAATAATTTTTTAGACTGGTTTCGCTGATAGAAAAATATTCAGCCAATTCCCACGCAGGATGATGCTGCCTTAGGTCTGAGGTGATGATATTTTCGACCTTTTTAGCAATATTAACCTGAGATTCAGTAAAGAAAGTGCAGGCCTGAGAATTAGGGATAGCCTCCAAATTTTGTAGTACTGAGAATAAAGCGAGCGTATATATTTTCATTTGAATGACTGCAAAAGAGGCCGGAAAATCATATAATTCCCATAGTTTTTTGAGAATTTCCTCAGTTTCGTGGGTCGCTGTCGATATATAAGTGCTTCCATGAGGACAAAACATCTCTGAGATTTTTCTGAAATCAATGCTAAATTCATTTTGTACCCATGTATTTTCTAAAGTAAATGTATCTATATCAATAAAGAATTCAAGCCCCTCATAGATGCGCTTTGGATAAACATATTCTTTTTGGGCGAAGCATTCTGTGAGAGAAAGTTCTCTGTCTTTGATGTAGACAAAATTTTGGTTGTTCAGGATCATTTCACAACGACCTGTCACACAATAGTTAAGAAGCAATGGACCTTTTGTAATGGAGCTGTCTGATCGAAGGTCGGGAGCCGTCCAGGTTGGAGAATTTATAAAAATATATGCCAGAGACAGACCGGGAAAAAGTGAAAAAAAGGTCATCGAACCTTTACCTTCCTTCGTATTTAATATAAGCTCCATACTATATTCAGCCTGTTTTATGGATATACCTGGTATTTTGATACATTTTTTGATCACGTCGTTAATTTTCATAGAAGATCTCCCTGATATAAGTACTTTTGCCCTGTAACAGATAATATTATAGGATTTGAAGAGAGCAGAGTCAACAATAAAACCCAATGCTGTTTGGAGCTAAAATGATATTTGGTTGTAGAGATATAACAAAACATATGGTATTTTATGGAGTAGTTAGATAGAGCTAATTATACAAGGGAGGTATTCTGTATGAATAACAAATTACAGGCGAAGGACCTGATTAATCTGGGACTTTTCACAGTCCTTTATTTTGTACTCGGATGTTGTGTGGCAATTCCGATTGGCTTTGTTCCGATATTTCTTCCGATTCTTGGTGCATTGTGGACACTGATCACAGGAATTCCATTTATGTTATTCCTGACAAGGGTAAAGAAGTTTGGTATGGTAACGCTGATGGCAATTCTGAGTGGCCTTTTGATGGGACTTACCGGAATGGGATATTGGGGTGTACCTTTGGGACTTATCTTTGGGCTGCTGGGAGATTTGATTCTGAAATTTGGCAATTATAAAAGTGCTAAAAGGAGCCTGATTGGATATGCAGTATTCAGTCTCTGGATGGTTGGTACATATATTCCAATGTACTTCATGGTAGAAGATTCAAGAGCCAGCTTCGCAGCCAGTTTTGGTAAAGAGTATGCAGATAAAGTAATGGCTGTCATGCCTATGTGGAGCATTGTTCTTGTGATTGCAGGTATCTTTATCTGCGCAATCATTGGAGGAATGATTGGAAAAGCGTTGCTCAAAAAACACTTTGTAAAAGCAGGAATCGTGTAATGGATGAGATATTATCTGCTACTGTTGACAGCAGAAATGGAATTGTTTTAGATCCTAGAACAAAATTGTTTATGCTTATAACGATTACAACATTGATGTTCAGTACCAGCAATGATGGAATCATGAATATAGTGAAACCAATACTAAGCCTTATACCATTTGCATTGATTTTGTCAGAGCACAAATTCAAAACAGCCGGTAAATATGCAGTTCTCTATGCGGTATGCTTTGTACTGGAGCGGCTGGCATTGAATGTTTGGAGTGGTATGATTTCTTTTCTGATATTGGCAGCAACATCAATTATGACGCGTTTTGCACCGGGAATTATGACAGGCGCATATCTGATTTCTTCTACATCTGTAAGTGAGTTTATCAGTGCAATGGAGCGGATGCATGTCACAGAAAAAATCATAATACCGTTGTCAGTTATTTTCCGTTTCTTTCCTACAATCAAGGAAGAATATCAGGCAATCCGGGATGCAATGAAAATGAGAAATATCCGTTTTGGTGGTAAAAATCCATTCCTTATGATTGAATACCGGCTGATACCATTGATGGTATCCGTAATAAAAATTGGTGATGAGCTGTCTGCAGCAGCTCTAACAAGGGGACTTGGTGCACCGGTCAGAAGAACCAATGTCTGCGAGATTGGCTTTCATGTACAGGATTTTATTGCCATTGTTGTTTGCTTTGCATGCTTTATATTGTTCTTTTTGCATCAGTATATTGTTTTTTGAGGTAGTACATTATGATAAAAATAGATCATGCAACATTTACATATGGAGAAAATAATGAATATTCTGTGGGAATCCGGGATATTGATCTGGAGATAGAAGATGGTCAGGTTATTGTGCTATGTGGGGAGAGCGGTTGTGGAAAAACAACACTCACTCGAATGATCAATGGGTTGATTCCACATTATTATGAAGGAAAATTAACTGGTGAGATATGGATAAATGGGATAAATGTTTCGCAGCAGCCACTGTATGATACAGCAAAAATTGTTGGAAGTGTTTTTCAAAATCCACGGTCACAGTTTTTTAATGTAGACACAACAAGCGAGATTACTTTTGGATGTGAAAATCTTGGAATGCCAAAGGAAGAAATCAAAGATCGATTGCAGGCTACAATTCAGGAGCTGCATCTGAAAAAATTGATTGGACGCAATATTTTTCAGCTTTCAGGTGGAGAGAAGCAGAAGATTGCCTGTGCAGGGGTTTCTATTATGAAACCGGATATTTTTGTCCTGGACGAACCCTCTTCTAATCTGGATGCAGCTTCAATCATGGATCTGCGAAGAATAATCGCCCACTGGAAGGAACAGGGAAAAACAATTATTATATCGGAGCATCGCCTGTATTATCTGCGTGGGCTGGCGGATCGGTTTATTTATATGAAAGAGGGACAGATTATTCAGGATTATTCAGCCACAGAGTTTGAAAATCTGACAGAAGAAAAGCGAGGAGAGATGGGACTGCGGGCTTATGTTCTGGAAAATCTCCTTATGCCAGAGATGTTGATATCAGAAAGAACCACAATGGAGCTTCATGATTTTAATTTTGCATATAAGAATGGTCCACAGATTTTATATATCAGAGAATGTGAGATTCCGGCAAATCGGATTGTCGCAATTACGGGCAATAATGGAGCTGGAAAATCTACTTTTTCCCGTTGTTTCTGTGGTTTGGAAAAACAATGTGGCACAATCATCTGGAATGGAAAAACTTACAGACCAAAAGAAAGGCTGAAAGCCTGTTATATGGTTATGCAGGAAGTGAATCATCAGCTTTTTACAGAGACAATACAGGATGAAGTTATGATTAGCATGAAAGAAGAAAATGAGAAAGAAGCAGACAAATTTCTTGATATGCTGGATCTGATAAAAGTCAAAGACCGTCATCCAATGTCACTTTCCGGAGGTCAGAAGCAGCGGGCGGCTATCGCATCTGCAATTGCCTCCGGGCGCTCTGTGCTGTTTTTGGATGAACCAACCAGTGGTCTTGATCATAAGCATATGCTGGAGGTTGCAGAGGTTCTAAGAGAAGTGTGGGATACCGGAATTTCGGTTTATGTGATCACACATGATTTGGAACTGATTATAGAGTGTTGCACTGATGTCATTCATTTTGAAAATGGAACTATTGCAGATCAGTATCAGATGGATGCAGAAGGAATGGAGAAGATAAGAAAATATTTTATCCAGGGAAAGTGTTGTGGCAAGTGGAGTAAATCTGACTGATGGTAAAGGATATTGTAAATAGTTTTGGAAAGTAGATGAATGATAATTATGAGCAAATATAATCCTTTATGGAAGTGGATCAATAAAAATAAAACAGACGATTTCAAGTTGACTTTTGCTGAAATTGAAAACATTGCCGGAGTGCCTATAGATCATTCGTTCCTTACATTCAAAAAGGAACTTTTGCAGTATGGTTTTAAGGTGGTAAAAATTTCTATGAAGGAACAGACAGTAGATTTTGAAAAAGTCGAAGAGGAGGCTTAAACATGGAATCAAAGAAATAGAACTTGTAGTTGCATCTTCGATTGGTGCAGATCTTGCCATGGCATTTCTGACATAGGCAAAAATACCGTTAAAGCATGTATTTTTTGATGGTGGACAGTTTGTACAAATTGGAAAGGCAACACGCAAAATCATGGTTCCGTTCTTATATATAGCAATGAAAAGTTTATATTGGTCAAAAGGAAAGATGCTGAAGAGAATCATGTGGTGTGACGACGGCAAAATCAAACTACAGATGCATCTGCTAAGTGAAAATTGAATACACGGGAAAATAAAAAATCGAAACAGCAGACTTGACAAATTCCTGTAATGAGTTAAAATATAACAGTGCTATATAGCACTGTTATATTTTTGGAAAGAACTTTAGAGGATACGAAAAGAATGTCGACAAAAGCAGAAGATACACAGAAAAATATATTAAATACAGCCAGAAAACATTTCCTGAAAGATGGTCTGACCGGAGCATCTTTAAGAAACATTGTAAAAGATGCCGGACTTACTACTGGTGCATTTTACAAATATTATCCGACGAAAGAGGCACTTTTTGATGCACTGACAGATCCTTATATGGAACACATTTATCAGATTTATGATCAGATCGTTGAGGAGTTTGAAAAGCTTTCGGCCAGTGATCAGACAAGGAATATGTCGTATACATCCAGTGACGGAATGGAGCGGATGGTTGATTATATTTATGATCATTATGATAATTTCAGATTATTGTTGAAATGTGGAGACAGTGGAAAATTTGAACTATTCATACACAATATGGTAGAGCGGGAAATGAAGTCCAGCTTGAATTATATGGAAAAGATGAAAGAGAACGGTGTGAAAATACCGATTGTAGAGGAAAGCCTTATGCATATGATCTATACGGGATTTTTTTCATCAGTATTTCAGATCATTGAGCACGATATAGATAGAGAGACTGCAAAGAAAAATGTACATCAGCTGAAAGAATTCAATACAGGTGGCTGGGAACGATTGTGGAATATTGAATTCCCGGTATAACTAATGTAAATCAGGTGGCTAATGCCAGTAAGCCACCTATTTTATTATATATGAGTTAGAATAAACTAATGAAAGAAACAACAATAAAACCAAAGTAAGGAGTGAACGAATGTGAAAGAAAAAAAGAAGTCGGCAGTCAGCTGGATCCTGACATGGGCCGGACAAAAAAGAATTGCCTATGTATGGAGTGTGTTACTTGCAATCGGAAATGTGATTTTTAAGATTTTGCCGTATTTTATTATTGCAGATATAGTAAAGCTGTTTTTAAATGGTGAAAAGGAGTTTGAAATATATCTTGCAAAAGCGGTTCTGATTGCATTATCGTTTATCATTGCAGAACTGCTTCATTCACTTTCGACAGCATTGTCACATAAAGCAACGTTTGCAGTACTTGCAAATATAAGAAAATCCTGCTGTGACAAGCTGGCGCGGGTACCTCTTGGCTATGTGAAAGACACACCTTCCGGTACATTTAAAAATATTATGGTGGAAAGAATCGACAGTATCGAGACAACACTGGCGCATATTGTCCCGGAATTCACGTCCAATCTGCTGGCACCGATTGTGATTTTGATTTATTTCTTCCTGACAGACTGGAGACTGGCACTCTGGTCATTGGTGCCGGTTATAGTGGGATTTCTTTCCTATTTCGGAATGATGCTGGATTATAAACCAAGCTTCGAGAGAACGGTTCAGACAACAAAAGATCTGAATGATGCGGCAGTGGAATATATTGACGGAATCGAAGTGATCAAGGCATTTGGAAAGACAGAAAGTTCTTATGCAAAATTTACAAAGGCGGCTATGGCTTATGCAGATTCCTTTATTTCCTGGATGAAACGGTGCTCGATCTTTCATGGACTGATGATGGTGGTCACACCTTATACGCTTCTTACGGTATTGCCGTTTGGGGCACATTATGTAGCCAATGGAACACTTGCGATTTCAGATTTTGTCATCTGCATTATTTTATCACTTGGAATCGTTGGACCGTTGATCACAGTGGGTTCCTATACAGATGATCTTGGCAAGATCGGAGTGATTGTTGGTGAAGTGGCAGGAATTCTGGAACAGCCGGAGCTTGAACGTCCAGAGAAAAGTAAAAGTGTTCCAAAAGATAACTCCGTTACTCTTGAAGATGTCAGATTTGGTTATCACGACAAAGAGATTCTGCATGGAGTAACTATGGAGCTAAAAGCAGGAACGGTAAATGCAATCGTAGGACCTTCCGGAAGCGGCAAGTCAACCATCGCAAAGCTGATTGCGTCCTTGTGGGATGTGGATTCCGGAAGTATTAAAATCGGTGGAGTTGATGTCAAAGAAATGTCGCTTGCAGATTTTAATCGGAAAATTGCATATGTTGCACAGGATAATTATCTGTTCAATGAAACGGTACGTGAAAATATCAGACAGGGAAATCCGGAGGCTACAGATGAACAGATCATCGAGGTGACAAAGAAAAGCGGATGCTATGAATTTATCATGCAGCTTGAGAACGGATTTGATACGGTTGTAGGAGGTGCAGGAGGACATCTGTCAGGAGGAGAGAGGCAGCGTATCTCCATTGCAAGGGCAATGCTGAAGGATGCTCCGATTGTAATTCTTGATGAGGCAACTGCTTATACGGATCCGGAAAATGAGGCGATTCTGCAGAATTCTATTGCAAAACTGGTAGCAGGGAAGACACTGATCGTAATCGCACACAGGCTTTCTACCGTTAAGGACAGTGATCAGATCTTTGTCGTAAATGATGGAAATGTAACAGCACATGGTACACATGAGGAACTACTGATGTCATGCCCGCTTTATAAGGAAATGTGGGATGCCCATATTTCTGTAAAAGATACGGTGAAGGAGGGAGAATGATATGTTTGGAATTCTGGCAAAATTCTTTCGTTTTTCAGGCAGGGAAAATGGTAATAAATTTAAACTGTCGATAGTGATCGGACTTATAGAGGCTCTCGCTTCAGCAATGAAGATACCGGCTATTATGTACATATTGATTGGTTTGATGAGTGGAAAACCAATAGGAAAATATATTGGTGGTTCAATTGCGATCATGGTGATTGCAATTGTAGTTGATGTCATCTGTAAGAGATACTCTACGGTGCTTCAGACAGAAGGCGGATATAATGCGAGTGCTTTTATGAGAATCAAGATTGCAGAGCATCTGCGTTATCTGCCGATGGGATATTTTAATGCCAACAGCATCGGGGAAATTTCTTCTATTACGACGAATACAATGGAAACACTTGGCGATGTAGCTGCGAGAGTGGTTATGCTGACCATGCAGGGAATTCTGGAAACATCCATGATCATTCTTATGCTGTTTATTTTTGACTGGAGAATCGGACTGATCGCTGCAGCAGGAGTACTTATTTTCTTTGGGGTCAATTCTGTGATGCAGAATGCGGGTAAAAAAGATTCAGAGCAAAAAGTGGTATGCGATACGGAACTTGTAAACCAGATCATGGAGTATCTGCAGGGAATATCAGAAGTTAAATCATACAACCTGCTTGGAAAACAGGCGAAAAGATTAAATGATGCAAATGAAGCATGTGAAAAGATCAATACAAAGATGGAGATGTTGTTTGTTCCCTATCATTTTCTGCAAAGTGTGATAACAAAAATCACAGGTGCAGTGATTGTAGCATGCAGTGCATATTTTTATATTAATGGAACTATGAGTGCGGTCTATGCAATTGGTATGACAATCTCAGCATTTATGCTTTATTCCAGCCTGGAATGTGCAGGAAATTATTCATCCCTTTTACATGTGGTAAGTGTATGTGTAGATAAAGCAAATGCAATACTGGAACTGGATACCATGGATATCGACGGCAAAGAGATCCAGCCGGAAAATTACGATATCAGACTTTCTTACATTTCGTTTTCCTATGATAAACGGAAAATTATTGATGATGTATCGCTCTCTATCCCACAGAAAACGACGACAGCAATTGTTGGACCATCCGGTGGAGGAAAAACAACACTTTGCAATCTGATTGCCAGATTTTGGGATGTGGATTCCGGGGAAGTAACGCTTGGAGGCGTGAATGTAAAAGACTATAGCATGAACAGTCTGATGCGTAATTTTTCATTCGTATTTCAGTCAGTGTATTTGTTCGCAGATACCATTGAGAATAATATTAAATTCGGACGTCAGGATGCAAGCCATGAGGAAGTGGTGGAAGCGGCAAAGAAAGCGTGCTGTCACGATTTCATCAGCAAACTTCCGGATGGATATGACACAGTGATCGGAGAAGGTGGAGCTACACTTTCCGGTGGCGAGAAACAGCGGATCTCGATAGCCAGAGCAATCATGAAGGATGCACCGATCGTTATATTAGATGAGGCAACAGCCAATGTTGATCCGGAGAATGAAAAGGATCTGATGGATGCAGTAGATGCACTTACAAAGGAAAAAACGATTATTATGATTGCCCACAGATTAAAAACAGTCAGACATGCAGACCAGATTGTGGTTGTTGACAAAGGAAGAATTGTACAGCAGGGAACACATGAGCAGCTAATGAAGCAGGAAGGTATTTATAAGAGATTTGTGGATGCAAGGCAACAGGCAGTAAGCTGGAAACTGGTCCACTGAGAAATAATCCACAGTTGGAGAATATCCAAATTGAATTGTCTGAAAGAGATTTCATTTAAGTTTCTCTAAGTTTCACTTGTATAGGTGGAATGAGGAAAATTCAATAGAGCAATATGAAAAAAGCACTGAAAACCGTTGGACTAATGGTTTTCAGTGCTTTCTTCTTTGGTTAAAGAGAAAAAACATAATAAATTTAAGTTTTGCTAAGTTTCACTAAGTTCTGCATTTGCAGATCGCCATTGCCTTTTCGGCTCATATTTCCCACACCCATCACAGGTCTGTGGCCAGTTAATTTTCCACTCAAAATACTCATCTCTGGTAATTTTACCGGATTTCAATTCTTCTTTTCTGAGAACCCATTCTTTCATAAAATCATTGAGAACTCCATAATTGAACCACATACCAACAGGTGGATGAGCCGGCCAGTTATCAGAATCATGATAACGGACAGCGGTATCCTCACTGGAATTGCATTTTTCACCCGGATAGGTTTCTAACTGAAAGAGATTAATAGCTGCTGGGTTAAATTCATCAATCCAGAACAGAATTTCCATCAGTTCAGAGGCGTCCATCGTGGTTGGCTCATGTAGTGTCAGTGGGTTTACGTCCAGAATCTTAGCCATTTCAGTTACCAGATCTTTGCGGGGAACCCGGTAATTCGTTTCATATTGGGCAAGACGATTTGCACCTTTATCGCCCCAACCGAGGGCAGCACCAAGTTCTGCCTGTGTCATATTCCGGAATGTCCGGATTTTTTTTATTTTATCACCGATTGTCATATCAGATTTCCCACTTTCTTTTTGATAAATCCATTTTACTACCAAAAACAGTGAATGTAAACAGAAAGATTCGCATTGAAGCGAACAAAACACTTGACATTCGCATGAATGCGAATTAAAATAACAGTACGATAAAGGTTCGCATGAAAGCGAATGTACAGATGAGGATAAATACTTTTTGCAAATTATTGCAAAATGAGGTTGGTAAAATCCTTCTGTCAGGCTTTATTAGTGAGAGGATTTTTTTGAAGTGAACAACATTTTGGTGTTTCCAGGCTGTAATAAGTGAAAGGATATTCAAAAAAACTCTTTTGTACCTTGAAAATTACATGAGCTGTATAATCTGATCTCACAGATGCCATAACCCTGTAAATGATTTTATGGGCGAGCGTCGAAGATACTCCGGAAACGACTGGTAAGCTTGCGAAGAAGCTGGCAGTATTCAGAAATACTCTGATAGAGGTTGACTGTGACGTTGACAACGGGTTATACAAATGGAAGCCAACACGCCGAACAGAATATGCAATGCCATAGTAATAGATAAAATTTGAGAACAAAATGTGAAAGGTAAGGTGATGTGATTGAGAAAATTGTAGGTATAGGACAACTGATACAAAGAATATGTTGGAAAAGAGGTGAGCATCATGGTGAATCAGTCGGTAATAGATTCTAGTGTTGATCTGGAGCAGTTAAAGGACATTGAAGATTTAATTCCTGATATGGATAAAGCTATTTCTGAGAAAGTGGAAACTTTTCTGGATAAATCCGGCGATCAGCCGTATGCTCACATGAATGAAGGATATGTAGTGGTTGTGGAGATGACAGGAGAAATGGATGCCACAGATGCCATTAGTGATTATCTGAGAAAAAGGACGGAGTTGATGTATTAAAATGTCTTGCAAAGGTACAGATGTTATGTTAATGTGAGGTCAGGGAAAATGAACGTGATACATGGTTTCTGACTTCAAATTCAATGGAATAAGTAAGTTGGGAGCGATGTAAAATGGAACAGATGCAAATGAATATGCCAGATATATACGATGCTGCATTGTATCTTCGATTATCGAAAGATGATATGGAAGAGGGCGGTGCGAAGTCAGAGAGCAACAGCATTGCAAATCAGAGAGAGTTACTTCGGAGCTTTGTAAAAAGCCAGCCGGATATTCAGATCTTTGATATATATGTGGATGACGGATACTCAGGAGGAAATTTTGATCGACCTGAGTTTAAACGAATGACAACTGATATAGAAGCTGGAAAAGTAAATTGCGTGATTGTAAAAGACTTATCCAGATTCGGAAGAGAATATATAGAAGCCGGGCGATGGATCGAAAAGACCTACCCGGCTTTAAATGTGCGTTTTATTTCAGTTACAGACCAGTTTGACAGTAAAACAGCAGATTTTTCAGAGAAGTCATTTGTAGTTCCAATCAAAAATTTCGTAAATGAAAGCTATTGTCGGGACATTTCCGGTAAAGTGCGAAGCCACCAGAAAATCAAACGTGAAAAAGGTGAATTTATTGGAGCGTTTGCCCCGTATGGTTACTGCAAAGATCCAGAGAATAAGAATTGTCTGGTGATTGATTCTTATGCATCAGATATTGTAAGAAAAATATTTTCGTGGAAAATTGATGGATTCAGTCTTGGAGCAATCGCAGAAAAACTGAATGTACGTCATGTGCAGTCGCCAAAAGAATATAAAAAGGCAAATGGCGAGAATTACAATTCTGGATTTCACAGCTCAGACACACCGAAATGGTCGGCAGTGCAGATTAAAAGGATTCTGACCAACGAGGTTTACATTGGAAACATGGTGCAAGGCAAGCAGGAACGAATCAGCTATAAGGTAAAGCAACGTCTGGATAAGCCAGAATCAGAGTGGGTGAAAGTAGAAAATACGCATCCGGCAATAATCAGGCAGAATGATTTTGATGTGGTGCAGAAGCTACTTCAGTATGATGGCAGGGCATCGAAAACATCGGACAGTGCAAACTTTTTTTCGGGTTTTGTATTTTGCGGAGATTGCCATACACCGATGATACGCAGGGTAAATCAGTATAAGGGAAAGAAAAAAGCCTTTTATATTTGCCAGACAAAAAATAAAGGTGGAGATTGCACCAGACACAGTATTCCGGAAGAGGTGCTGAAAAGGATTGTATTGAAAGAGATTCAGGCATATACGGCACTTTTCGTAGACTATCAGATGATTATGGAAGAACTTTGTGAAATGAAAGTCAGTTACGATCAGGTAATCGGTTATGATACGCAGATTAGTAAGTTGCAGGAAGAATATAACCGTTATTACAGCCTGAAAGCATCTTTGGGTGATGACTTGAAAGAGGGATTGATCAGCAAAGAGGAGTTCGATGATTTTCGGGAAAGTTACGGAAGAAAATGTGAAGAACTGGAGCAGATGATTGAAAACCAGAAAAAACTGGTAAAGCAAATGTTTGAGGGTGGAGTGTCTGCAACTGTTCAGTTGGAGGACTGGAAGAAATCACTGGAAATCAAAGAACTGGATCGCACATTGCTGGCACTGACTGTAGATAAAATCTATATTTATGAAAACAAACAGATCAAAATTCATATCCGTTATCAGGATATGATTGAGAAAATGAAAGTCATAAGACGGTTTTATGCGGAACACCGGACAGAGTGCAGGAAAGAGGTGGGATAAATGGCAAGGACAGCAAAAAGATATAAGAAAAACACAGAGAAGAAAGTTCTTGGGATTCCGGTATGTATGGCTGCAATTTATGTCAGATTATCCGTAGACAGTGATGAAAAAAAGTCAGAACCTATTGAAACACAGGTTACGCTGATAAAAGAGTTCATTCAGAAGCACAATGAAAATCCGAACAGAGAGTATGAAATTGCTGTATATAACATTTATTCTGATCTGGGAAAAACCGGAACAAATTTTGACAGACCGGGATTTGAACGGATGATGAATGATGTCAGGGAAGGTAAAATAAACTGTATTCTGGTAAAGGATTTCTCACGATTTGGAAGAAATTATATCGAAACTGGCAACTATCTGGAAAAGATTCTTCCTTTTATGAAAGTGCGGTTTATTTCTGTATGTGACAACTATGATTCATTTGCACCGGATGCCAAGAATCAGGAATTATCCATGAATATCAAGAATCTGGTGAATGATGCTTATGCGAAAGACATTTCCGCAAAAGAACGGGCAGCGAAACGTATTGCACAGAAAAATGGTGAGTATGTGGGATCTACAGCTCCATATGGATATTGTGTGGAAAAGATAAATGGAATTTATAAGTTGATGGTGGAACCGGAAGCTGCAAAGATTGTCCGCAGGATTTTTGAAGAATATGCTTCGGGAGATGGCGTACAGAGCATTATTGACAGGCTGTTTGAGGATAGGGTACATCGGATTTCAGATTATAACCAATATCATCATGTGTACTGTCAGGACGGAGAGAACCTTCATCAGTGGGGAAATTCTTCGATACGTGCAGTGCTGAACCGGAATAATTATTATGGCGATCTGGTTCAGAGAAAATATGAATCCAGATTTCAAAGAGGTGAAAAATGGTGTGACATATTGGACGAGAGCCAGTGGATTATTACGCCAAATGCCCATGAGCCAATTATTAGCAGAGAATTGTTTGAAAAAGCACAGGTCAGGCTAAAAGCAGCACAACAGAAAGCAACAAAAACTACTGCAGGGTGGGAAGATGATGAAAGAGCATTTTACAATGTATTCTATTGTGGTGATTGTAAGCGGAAAATGTGTACACGTAGATACAGAGGCAATGTGTATTACTTTTGCAATGCTGCCTGGTATCGGGATGAAAGAAAATGTAGTCACAAATCTATTTCCGAAGAGAAGCTGCAGAAAATTGTCCGTTCGGAGCTAACCAGACAGTTTCAGTTATCTGGATTGCGGAAAAAGGATATGTCTGCTATAAGCAGTGCGGTATTTCTTTCCAAAATCAATGAGATTCAAACTGAGATCAGAAAATTGGATGCAGATATGGAAAGACGTTCAGAAAAACTGGCACAGGCATTTATGAAATATAAAGAGGGTGAATTTTCCAAAGAAGCCTATATAGAAATGAAAGATGACCGTAATAACTGGAAAGAGTTTTGTGAAGAGAGAAAGAAGTCTCTGGAGCAGACCATACGAAAGCTGGAAAAACAACAGAAAAAAGAAGCCAGATTTTTACGAAGTCTGTTGGAACTGGATGGGACAACCAGAATCAATGCGGAACTTGCGGAGGGCTTGATTGAAAGTATGTATCTGTATGGTGATGGCAGACTGGAAATCAACTTCGGGTTTAAGGGGGCGGTAGAACATGAGTGATCAGAAACTGATTATTGGATATTACCGTCTTTCCATGGAAGATGATTCAGAGGGAGAAAGTAACAGCATTATCAATCAGAGAAAACTGGTAAAAGATTATATTTCCAATATCCCGGAACTGGCTTCTATGCCATTTCAGGAGTTCTACGACGATGGATATTCTGGTTCCAGTATGGAGCGTCCGGCAATTAAGCAGGTTCTGGAACTTGCTAGGGAGAATAAAGTGCAGTGTATTGTGGTAAAAGATTTTTCACGTTTTGCCAGAAACTATATTGAGATGGGAACTTATCTGGAACAGATTTTTCCATTCCTGGGAGTACGATTTATTTCTATCTCAGACCGATATGATTCTAAAGATTATATAGGAAAGAGTTCCGACATCGAAGTACAGTTTAAAGGACTGATCGCAGATTTTTATGTGAAAGACCAGTCTGTAAAGGTAAAATCGGCAGTCAGTACCAGACGAGGAAAAGGTGAGTATTGCTGTGGATCTGCACCTTATGGGTATCGAATCAATCCTGAAAATAAGAAAGAACTGGTGATTGTAGAGGACGAAGCAGAAGTGATTCGCAGAGTATTTGAACTGACAAATCAGCGGTATTCCAAGATGGAGATTTGTCGGTTATTTAATGAAGAGGGGGTACTGACTCCCTTGCAGTCCATGAGCAGACGACAGAAATCAGACAGTAAGAAAGCTGTATCAAGAGGACTGCAGTGGACGAGTGATATGATACGGAAGATTGTGGATGATAAAACTTATATAGGCTGTATGGTCTATGGAAAGACAAAAATTCCAGATCCCGGAACAGGGAAAGAAGTACCGGTACCGAGAAATCAGTGGAAAGTGATGGAAAATCATCACGAGCCGATCGTATCAAAAGAAATTTTTGAAAAAGCACAGTCCTTGCAGATCAGATACACCAAGAAAAGCAAATTCGACAGGGAAACAACATTGTTAGGTGGCTATGTGAAATGCGGAAATTGTCGCAGAAGCCTGACTTCAAGCAGTCCGGTTCATGGTCATATCCTTTATAGCTGTGCTTACAGTAAAGGAAAAGAAGATACAGGATGCTTTGCCGGAAAAGCTGATAACAAAATGCTAGAGCATATCGTGCTGGCAGAAATTAAGGCATATTTACGTCAGAATATCAGCCAGGAACAGATGCAGCAATCTATGAGAAAACAGCATACGGACAGCATAGAAGCCTATGAGCTGGAAAGTACGGACTGTGAAAAACGTCAGGAGCAGATAAAGCTTCAGAACCGTCAGAACTATGAGAAGTATCATGAGGGACAGATGAACCAGAAACAGTTCATGGAAGCCAAGAAGCAGTTGGAAGAAGAAAGAGAACGATTGCAGAAACGTATACAGGAGTTGGAAGAACTGATAAACGGTGAGAAAGAAATCCTGATGAAAAAGAATGTTCCGGTGGAGCAGATGTTGATGTATTTAGGCTATGAAAAGCTGACACGAGAGATGCTGGAAGAATATGTGCAGGGGATATATGTGTATGATGATGGGAGAGTGGAGGTGGAATGGAAATCACTGGCTTGATTTGTAGCAATAATGTAACGTCCACTACTACTGAACTTGTAGCAATGACGTTACATCCTCCCTGCTGATTTTGTGACAACAATATAACGTCCTCTGTTCCAAAACAACGGTTTTATGGGAAAAATCGAGGAAAAAGTGGCAAAAAAGTTTGTAGCAATGACTTGACATCCTCGGGTGCGCTGTGTGGTTCAGAGAGTTTGCCCAAATAACTGTCTTTTTGTGAGAAATATGAATTGAAGGTGAATATATTAAAGTAATGGATCCGGATACAGCACCAAGATATAAAAAATATATTCCGTATTGGGCATAATTTAAGTTTCGCTAAGTTTCACTTATATAAGCATGTGAGAGAACTTTAATAGAAAAATATGTAAAAAAGGCACTGAAAACCATAGGATTTTGGGTTTGACAGTGCTTTTTCTTTGTGAAAAGAGAAAAAACAACAAATTTAAGTTTCGCTAAGTTTCACTGCAAATTTCGGATAAACGGATCCCCTTTACCGCGCGGCAGCTTTGGCATGACGCTTCCGCACCCGGTGCTCCAACGCCTTGTAAAAGCTGCTCAGGCAGAGCGTGAGTAAAAATACGGTCAGGGTCCAGACCACAGGATGTGCCGTAAGACCAAGCTTGTTTGCAGCCAACTCCATATACCGGATCAGTACCTGATGGATCAGAAAGCCGTAAGGCGACAGCCCGGCCAGCCACAAAAACGGCTTTGCGGAAAGCAGCCGGGAAATCACTCCCTTGCCCACGGCGAGCAGCCAGACCAGCAGCACCGCAGAGGGGGTGAACAGCACGTTGTACCGGAAGGCTACCGCGCCTAAAGCTCCAACCTGTCTGGCAGCGATGAAAAAGCAACCGCCCGAAAACAGCACAGCTGCCAGCTCCAGAAGGGAAAAGGCACCGTAGGGTATGCGCTCCTCCTTGCGGCTGTGGTAAAGGCAGCCCATACAGCAGCTGATGGCAAAATCTCCTGCCCGGAAAAGAGGACACAGATAGGTCAGGTAAAATACGGCCTTTCCACTGAGTCCGGCCTTCCAGATTGCAAGGGAGAAAAAGCACTGTGCGCAGAAAATCGCGGCAGCAATGCAGCGCAGTCTGCGAGTATCGGTTTTTTTCAGCACGGCGAGAAGCCAGGGAAAGATTGCATACAGAAAAGCCTGCACCGAAAGATACCACGCTACTCCGTTCAGGCAAAACCAGAAACGGCTGGAGGGAATCCAGGTTTGCAGGAGAAAAATGCTTACCACAAGCTGCGCTGCACAGGACAGCACCCCACGGGCAGAGGGCTGTACCAGGAGCCCCTTCAGCACAAGGAGCAGGGCAGCAGCCATCATAATAAGGTGCAGCGGATACAGCTTGCGTATTTTTTGCAGGGAAAAGACCATGGCAGACCGCAGTCCAGGTGCTGTGCGCGGGCGGTCGTAATAGTTGCAGGTCATCAGAAAACCGGACAGCGCCACGAATACGGAAATTGCCCACGGCCCCAGCCACGGTGCGCCGCAATGGGACAGGACCACGCTCAGAAATGCGACTGCCCGCAGCCCCTGTAAAGATGAAATCAGCTTTTTGTCTGTCACAATATCCTCCGTTCTGCCGCAAGGCGTGGTTCATGACAATAGAATGTTCGCAGAGCGTGCATTCTATTGTATTGCGAATGGCGCAGGTGAGCAGTAACGTTTTTTACAAGTGCTATAAGTATAAAAAAGGCGGCTTGTTCTGTCAAGAAGTATGCGGAGAGCGTTTTTCCGATCCGGCGATCGACGGCGTGCGCTCCGCGGTCAACGGCTCCGGACAGCTCTGTCGCCAAAGGCTCACTGTGCGGTAGCTTTGGCATTTTCGTGGCAAAAATCAAATATTTTTTGCAGCAATAACTTGCCCGGAATCATTTCCCAACCGCACCCCTTCTGTACTCGCTGGGCGTCACGTCATAATATTTCTTAAAGAACCGGATATAGCTCCGGACGTCGGAGTAGCCGACCTTCTGGCTGATCGACTGGATTGTATCTGCAGTGTCGGTCAGCAGCGCGAGGGAACATTCCGTGCGGTAGCAGTTTAAGTACTCGGAGAGCGTTTTTCCGGTGTCGAGCTTGAAGAGCCTAGAAAGGTAGACCGGGTTTAAGCCAACGACGTCCGCGATCTGAGGGACGGAAAGCTCCTCCCTGTAGTGCTGCTGGATATAGGAAATTGCCTGGCAGATATAAGTGTGGGCTTCCATGGAGGTTTTTGTTTTGGCATTTAAAAGTCCCTGGATGCAGGAAAAGAAGATTCGGTTGCATTCGGATGGATCCGCAGCATTTTCCAGCTTTTTGAGGTAGGGGCTCAGTTGGGTGTCCGGAATGTCATCCCCGAAATCAAGCAGCGCCACATAGATCTCGCACAGGAGGATCGTTGTAAGCTTCCGGGCCTCCTGGGTGTTTGCTGTTTCCAGGTAGCGGGAAAAAAAGCTGTCGGCGATTTTGCGGGCAACAGCCTGATCGCGGTCGATCAGCGCACGAGAAAGCTGGATGGACAGGTTGGGATCCAGGGAGGAGGTCAGATCCTCCTGATGACCGATGATCATAAAATCCTCTGTTTCCGGAGAAGTGAACAAAAGGTTTCTGCGGGCCAGCTGCCAGGATTTCTGGTAGGAGGGCGATGCCTGCTCACATAATACAATTGAAAAGAATGGATCAATGGAAAGCGTCTGCTGCATGCGTTGGGAAATAGCGCTGCAGAGGCGCTTTAATTCTGCCGTCAGCTCTGCTTCTGCGATGGAGGTATTGAGCAAGATGCCGATATTCTGCCCATTTGTATGGATGCCGTAGGCTTTGCCGAGGACGGAAAATGCCTCCGAAGCGCTGGAGAGGACAACGAGGCGCAGCTGCTCCTTTTTTGTGAAATCCTCCATGATTTCGAGGGCAGGCATGTGGATGAGGATCAGGGAAAAGAAGCGATACGGAAAGACCAGACCGTATTTCGTATATTCCTGAGGCAGGGCAGTGACATCGACAGAGGCATGGAGGATACCAAGCAGCAGACGCTCCCGGACGAGCTGTTCCTTTTCGTGCAGGACGGAATGCACCTCTGAGACCTGGGCAGTCAGACTGTCCAGGGCGGAATTTAAACGGAAAAATTCATCATGATCGTCGGACAGACCGAGGGTGTAGGGCGTGATGCCGAGCTTTTCCATAATGTCATCCACTGGCTTTAACAAAATCATGCTGTAGATAGCAGAAAGTAAAAAACAGCAGAATAATATAAACAAGTATTCGTAAAAACGTCTTGAAAGAAATGGAGCAACTGCTTTTAAATGCTCTGTGTTGGACACATAGTAGGTACACTGCAGCGTATTGGAGTTCTGAACGGCAGGATAGGCATTATAATCGGGAAAAAGCAAGGCTTCATTTTCGTCAGCGGACAGAGAAGGATCCCATCGCTCGTACAGATCTGCATCCGTGGCATAGATAAGCTGATCACAAAAGGTAACGACAGCATGATAGCTGTTGTCGGAAAGAATGGCAGCAGCATCCCTGCGCAGCTCCCGCATGGCATAGGAAATCGTGATATAGCCCTTCGGATTGGAGGAATACAAAGGCAGACTGTGGGCATAGACCACAACCGGCACAGCGGGACGCGGGCTGTAGTAACGCTCATAAGGAATGTTTACAACCCAGGCCTCCTCCGTGTCCATTTCCGAAAGGATTCGGAGAAAATCCGGATTATAAAAATCACTGTAGGTGTACATGCCTCCGCTGGAATCGAAAACCCGTTCACTGCGGTCAAAATACAGACAGATCGTTTCGAAGGAGTACAGCTGAGTGTACGGAGAAATATCATTGATCATACGGGAAAAATAATCGATGGTAGGATCCGGTGAAACGAGGATGTGGTTTACGGAGGCAAGCTTTGCGATAAAAACAGAACCTACCTTCATAACGGAAAAAGTATTTTCGATATTGGAATAGGCAGCGTCTGCCTTCGCCTCCAGCTGTTCCTTTAACTGCAGACTGTTCTGCCAGATGTTTAAGAGTGTGGAAACAAAAAACAGGATCGTGGACAATAGTGCCAGAATAAAAAAACAGGAAGAAAAGTGTCTCGAGCGAATGATATTTTTCAGCTTTTTCTTTTGCATGGAACGATCGAATGATATCAAAACAATTGCCTCCCTTTGATTGGTTCTGACACCATTATACCGAAAAAATGCACAAAGCAAAAGAAAGGGAGTGCAAAAATGGATAGCAAAAATCCGATGAATCTGCAAAAAATAAAGTCAAAAAGTTGCAAAAAGTCAATAAAGGGGGTGATAGATCAAGGCTTTTTTGAAATCGTTATAAATGTAACAAAACAGGTCGGATTTTTTAATTTTTAACAGAGCTGTGTTTTTATATAATGACCTCAGAAACGGAAACAAAAAAACGCAAAGGGGCTGCAGCCACCAGGCGGGCAGCATTTACGGAACAGGACTGTTTCAGAAAAAAAGAGAGGGAGGAAGGTACATGACGGGAAAGAGGGAAAAAACCGCAGCACTTTCAAAGGGCCGACAGCAGGGGGGCCTGCAGAAGGCAGCACTGTATTTCTGGAAGCATAAATATCTGTATCTGATGCTGCTTCCGGCGATTCTGTATTACATCATTTTCTGTTACGTTCCGATGTACGGCGTAACAATTGCATTCAAGGATTTCAATCCGATGCTTGGAATCTGGAAAAGTCCGTGGGCGGGGACGGAAATGTTCCAAAAGCTGTTTGGAATGGAAAAGTTTTATTCCGTTTTCTGGAACACGATCCGGATCAGCCTGATCCGACTGATTTTCGGATTTCCGTTTCCGATTATCATTGCGCTACTTTTAAATGAGCTGCGGCTTGGAAAGGTAAAACGGGTCATCCAGACAGCGATTTACATTCCGAATTTTATTTCCTGGGTCGTTCTGGGCGGTATTCTGACAAGCCTGTTATCGATGGATTCGGGTATTGTCAACGGCGTCATCAAGGCGCTCGGCTTTGCACCGATCGGATTTTTGACAGATGAAAAGTATTTCGTCGGCACGATGGTCGTTTCGATGATCTGGAAAACGTTCGGCTGGAACACGATTATCTATCTGGCGGCGATCACCGGAATCGATCCGCAGCTGTACGAGGCGGCGACCGTGGACGGGGCGAACCGGTGGCAGAAGCTGTTACATATCACATTGCCGTGTATCCGTTCTATTATTATCGTTGTGCTGATTACGAGAATCGGCGGACTGATGCAGGCGGGCTTTGAACAGATTTTCGTATTGTATCATCCAGGCGTATACGGGACGGCGGATATCATCGATACCTATGTATACCGGATGGGCTTGCAGGAAGGCAAATTTGAGCTGGCGACAGCGGTCGGCTTGTTTAAATCCGTGATCAACTTTGCACTGGTTGTCATTGCAAACAAGACAGCACGCATGGCAGGAGAGGAGGGAATTTACTGATGAGCAGGGAAAAGCCGAAAAAAATCAAGGTTTCTGTCGGCAGCAGGATTTTTGACACAGTAAATCTGATTTTTCTGATTCTGCTGGGGCTGACAACCTTTTACCCGTTCTGGGACTGCCTGGTTGTTTCGTTTTCCTCGCTGAAAAGCTATCTGGCGACGAACATCCATTTATGGCCGGACGAATGGTCGTTTGAAGGCTATGCCTATATGTTAAAAAGCTTCGATCTGTGGAGATCGTATGCGAACTCGATTTTTATCACGGTTGTCGGCACACTGATCAACATGCTGATTACGACGATGGCGGCGTATGTGCTGTCGAAAAAGGATTTAAAGGGACAGCGGTTCTTCATGTTTCTGGCAGTGTTTACGATGATGTTTACCGGCGGAATTATTCCGACCTACATCGTTGTAAAGGATCTGCATCTGATGAATTCGCTGTGGGCGATGATCCTGCCGTCGGCGGTCAACACCTACAACCTGATTATTTTAAGAAACTTCTTCTTGGAGCTTCCGATGGAGCTGGAGGAAGCGGCGCTTTTGGACGGATGTACGGAGATCGGCGTATTGTTTAGGATCATGCTTCCGATTTCCAAACCGGCGCTGACGACGGTGACGCTGTTTTATGCAGTCGATCACTGGAACGACTTTTTCTCGGCGATTATGTATATCAATAAGAAAGAAGCATGGCCGCTGCAGCTGTTTCTGCGGTCGATGCTGTTTCAGAATGACGCAGCATATTCCAGCGGCGGAGAAAGCCTGTTTTTATTAGGACAGCCGATGAAGATGGCGGCTGTGATGCTGGCAATTATTCCGATCATGTGCGCATATCCGTTTTTTCAAAAATATTTCACAGCAGGGATGACGGCAGGCGCAGTGAAGGGGTAAAATATAAAAGGGAAAGAAAGAGGGAACAAAATGAGAAAAAGAAGTAAGTGTGCATTTCTGGCAACAGCGATGGCAGCGACAACGATTCTGGCAGCAGGCTGCGGCAACAGCGCTTCGGGTGGTCAGAACACTGCGGATTCTGCAGAGCGGGTTCCGATCCGTTGGCTGACGACCGGCGACGCTGCGGCAGAAGCAATTCAGGATAACGACCGCATTATTGAAGCGATCAACGAAAAGCTCGGCATAGACCTGACGGTTGAAATCGTTCCGGAAGCCAATACGGAAAAGGTCAACGTTGCGATGGCGTCCGGCGATTTCCCGGATGTGGTAACTGGTGCATACGGGACGAGCGCAACCCAGCAGTGGATTGATGATGGAATGGTTATTCCGCTGAATGATTACATGGATTCCTTCCCGAGCATGAAGGCATGGCTGGAAAATTACGAGTGGTCGGCACAAAATGGAAAATATTACGGCATGCCGTTTATTACACAGTACAGTGTGGCCAATACCCTGATCGTGATGCGTCAGGACTGGCTGGATAATTTGGGATTGTCCTATCCGCAGACGTTGGATGAAATGAAAGACGTCATGCTCGCTTTCACAAACGACGATCCGGACGGCGACGGACAGAACAATACATACGGCTACACGGCAGAAAAGCCGGGACAGTTTGACTGGGTATTTTTCGCATACGGACTACCCTATGCGGACTATTCGCTGGATGAAAACGATCAGGTAATCCCCGTTTTTGAAGATCCTGCGTTTGTAAAAGGCATGACCTACATCAAAGAGCTGTGGGATGCAGGTGCGATCGATCCGGAGCTGATGTTGAATGATATGTCTAAAAAAGAAGAAAAGTTCTATCAGGGCAAAGCCGGCATGATGCCTGCACCCCTGTTCCGTCATGTGACCCGTCATGAAAACAGCGTCAAAGAGCTGTTCCCGGACGCTTCGATCTGCTATGATCTTTCCCCCGCAGGTCCGGATGGCGCGAGAGGCTTAAGCAAGCAGGGCAAGAGCGGTATGATGACCTGTATCACCGCAGCCTGCAAGAACCCTGACAAAGCGGCAGCATTTGTGGACTTCATGGTTTCGGAGGAAGGAAATAACCTGCTGCGTCTTGGTATCGAAGGTATTCATTACACCAAGGATGGCGACGAAATCGTCTTCAACGAAGAAGAGCGTGCAAAGGATGCTTTCTCGCCCAATGGCTGGGCGCACGCGCTGGCGTGGGGCTCCTTCTACTGGCCTCTGGAGAGCAACTACATCCCTGTAACCGATCCGAACCGGGAACGTGCGCTGCATACCGTTGATCTTGCGACCCAGTGCCAGGTTCCGAACCTGATTAAGCAGAAAACGCAGGTTGAGATCGAAAACGGCGCCGCAGTGGACGATATTTACACCCAGTACTTTTCGGATATGCTGCAGGGTAAGCTTTCCATCGAAGAGGGTGTAGAGCAGCTGAGCAAGTCCTGGAGAAGTCAGGGCGGTGAAGAGATCCTTGAGGCAGTCAATGCAGAGTATCAGAAAACAAAAGCAAAGCAGTAAAAAGGAAAATCTAATAATATGGAAAAAACAGGGAAAAAACCGAATATTATCATGATTCTGGCAGACGATCAGGGCCCCTGGGCGATGCACTGCGCCGGGACACCGGAGCTTTATACGCCCAACCTGGACAGAATTGCAGAACAGGGAATGCGGTTTGACAGCTTCTTCTGTGCCTCGCCGGTATGCTCTCCGGCGAGGGCATCCATTCTGACCGGGAAAATGCCTTCCGCTCACGGCGTACAGGATTGGCTCAGAAGCGGAAACTTAGACGGCGAGAAATTTGCCGCCCAGGGAAAGGAAAATCCTTATTTCGAGGGCTATAAGCAGGAACGGAAGCCGATTTCCTATCTGGAAGGACAGCCCACCTACACGGACATTCTTGCACAGAACGGCTATCATTGTGCACTCTCCGGAAAATGGCACCTGGGCAACAGCATCGAACCGCAGCAGGGCTTTCAGGAGTGGTACACCATCGGCATGGGCGGCTGCTGCTATTACCACCCGGACATGGTGGACCATGGAGAAATCACCGTGCATCATGGGGAATATGTGACAGATCTGATCACGGACCGTGCACTGGAATATTTAAAAGAGCTGGGCGAAGGGGACGCCCCGTTCTATCTGTCTGTCCACTATACTGCACCCCATTCTCCCTGGGAAAAGGAGCACCATCCTGCAAAGTGGATCGATTACTACGATGGCTGCACGTTTCCCAGCATTCCAAACGTGCCGGATCATCCCGATCTGCGCACCGGCGCGGTATATGGAACCGGTAAGAGGGAAGAAAATCTGCGGGGCTATTTTGCGGCGATCAGTGCGATGGATGAACAGATCGGCAGACTGCTGGATGCAGTAGAAGAACAGGGGCTGGCAGACAATACCGTGATCCTCTTTACAGCGGACAACGGAATGAGCATGGGACAGCACGGCGTCTGGGGGAAGGGCAACGGGACATTCCCGATGAATATGTATGATTCCGCAGTTAAGGTGCCGTTTCTGATTTCCTGGCCGGGGCACATTCCTGCCAATACCGTCTGCAGCGAAATGATAAGCGCCTGCGATCTGCTCCCGACGATCCTTAAGCTGACGGGACTTTCCGACAAGCAGCCTACGGGACTTCCCGGAAGAAGCTTTACAGAGCTTTTGGAGGGCAGACAGCTGGAACACCGCGACGAGGTCGTGATCTTTGACGAATACGGGCCTGTCCGCATGATCCGGACGAAAGAATGGAAATATGTGCACCGGTATCCCTATGGAAAACATGAGCTGTATCACCTCGTGGACGATCCGGGAGAAGAGAAGAATCTGTACGGTTTACCGGAATATAAAAAACTGGTAACCCAATTAAAGGGCAGGATGGAAAAATGGTTCTGCACCTATTCCGACCCGGCCATCGACGGCGTGCGCTCCGCGGTCAACGGCTCCGGACAGCTCTGCCGTCCGGGGGTGTATGCAATCTATGAGGATCCCTTTTCACCAAAGGGCGTGGAATGATTATTCTCAAAAGCTTATGAAATAGCTATAAAAATAGGCTGTATTTATCCTATAATATGCATATAATATAAGCGAAAGTGAGGTGCATATTATGACAGTTGATACAAATACAATGATTTCTATCACAGAAGCTAATCAGAATTTCTCAAAGGTTACCCGAGTTGTTGATGAACATGGCACAGCAGTTATCCTTAAAAACAATGTACCAAGATATCTTGTGATTGACTTTAGCAAAGCGGAGCAGGAAAAAATAGCATCCACAGAGGATGTATTTGCTATATCAGAACGTCTTATGAAGCAGAATATGAAGGCTTACGAGGTGCTTGCCAAATGATAAGATTGAGAAAAGAGCAAGTCATTTTACTTCATGAGCGACTGATTGAAGCTACTGGCGGTAGTAATGGTATTCGTGATGGTGGGATGTTGGATTCAGCACTGGCTAATCCATTTCAGTCATTTGGAGGCAAGTGTACAGGCAAAAGCAGCACAGCTTTGCTTTGGAATTGTAAAGAACCATCCTATGGTTGATGGAAACAAAAGATTAGGTACACATGTAATGTTAGTGTTCTTAGCATTAAATGGTTATGAGCTTTCCTATACGCAGAAGGAGCTGAGTGACGCCATCCTGGATTTGGCCTCGGGCAAAACAGGTGCGGAGGATATATTACGATGGATTACAAGCCATCAAAAGTAATGCACGAGACTATGATATACAGTTAAGACAAGGCCGGTCAGGGAAAGATTCTCTGACCGGCCTTTTGCAAGTTCATTCATCAGTCGGATGGTTGCCTGTGTCTTTTCAAAATCCTGCATATCGAGAATTGCATATCTGCCGCGTCCGTTCTTTGTTAGAAAAACCGGAGCACCAACAGCTATATCACGCAGCACAGTTATGCAGACTGTCAGCGGCAGGAAATGCGGGTATAGCAAAATGCACAAAAGCACCGAAAGCGATATAAAAAACGTGATATGCAACACCAGAAACATTATTTTTAACATGTTAGGATGATAGGAAATATATGAAATACAAAAAAATAATTGATAAAACGAATATATATACATTTAATAATGACATTTGTGAAAAGTTCTTAAATTTTTAATATAAATCTGAAATATTCAATATGCTAATGGTATTGCTTTTGCACAAAAAAAATCCTACAATTTAGATAAAGTGAAAATGTGGCATAAAAACCATTGTGAAACAGAAGGAACAAAACAGGGGGAAAGGAAAATCGGTATGTGGAAAGCGACAATATCACCGGAGAAACGGAAAAAGATAAGAAGATCTGTCAGCTTTTTTCTGAGCTTACTTTTGATACTGGAAATGGTATCGGGAACTGGCATGTTTGCAGAAGGAAACAGAGTGAAAGCGAAGGAAGAAACTCCATATGCCGTATACCTGGATCTTTCAGGAAGCAGCACGGCAGAGGCATTGGCATCCAAAGGGATCTATGCATACGCTTATGACGATGCAGCAGAGGCAGAAGCAGCAGAACCGGTAAAGCTGGAAAAGGCAGAGGAACAGCAGGAGATCTGGCAGCTGGGTCTGACCCGGAAATATCAGCATGTTGTATTTTGCCAGGGACAGAAAAAAGAAAACAAAAACACCACAGGGGAGCTTACGATAGACTGGTCCTTACAGGCACCCTGCTACCGGCTTCAGGGAGAAGACCTGACCGGGACAGGCAGCTTTTACGGATTGTATACCGTATATTTTGATGGAAGTCAGTACAGTGAGTTCTGTAAGAACGGCGTCAGTGTCTATGCATATGATTCGGAAGAAAGCAGTGCAGAGGACGCACCTGTTGAGATGAAGCCCTCTGATAAGGGCGATGGAATTTACGAATACTGTCTGGACAGACCTTATGAATATATCGCATTTATGGCCGGGACAGATGGATGGGATTATACGGAAGCGACCACACCGGTTTATACGGAATGGGACTTCCAGGATCCCTGCTTTGTACTGGAGAAGGTGGATGGAGAAGAATCCACAGGCAGCTGGGTAAACCTTCATTATATGATTTATTTTGATGCATCGAAGATCAAAGAGGATCCGGAGTTCTTAAAGTCGGGCGTATCCCTTTACGCCTGGACAGAGCAGGAGGGCGGCAGACAGGAGCTTTCTGCAGAGCCGGTTCGGATGATTGCGTCCACGAAAGGCGAGGATATTTATCAGTACACCCTGGATCAGGCATATGACCATGTGCAGTTTTTCCTGGGCACCTCCTTTGATGCAGCCATCCAAACAGATGTCATCGAAATTGACTGGAACAGTCTGGCAGCACCCTGCTATCAGATGACCATCGAAAGAATCGAAGCAGAAACAGAAACCGAGACGCAGACCGAAACAGAGACTGAGACGGAAACAGAAACAGAGACACAGACCGAGACAGAAACCGAAACACAGACAAAGACGGAAAACGAGTTTGAAACAGAAAGCAGACCTCAGACAGAGACTGCTACAGAAACACATACCACGGTAGAAACCGAGACCAAAGCAGATTTCAAACCGGAAACAGAGACCGGCGCAGAGACAAGCTACGAAACGGAAAACAATGTGCCCTCTGCACCGGAAACAGAAAAGGATGCGACAGGCTCCGAAGGAAACACTCCGGACAGCGATCCGACAGCAGAAGCTGCCTGGGAGCAGGAAGCGAGGTGCGAGACCCGTTTTTTTCACCTGGAGGTGCTGAGCGAAACGGTTGAGGCAAAGACCGTAGAAACCCTGGAACGGGGAACCGAGCCTGCCACAGAAGGATCCAAACAGGAAAATACAGAAGAAAGCAACGGAGAAACTGTATCGGAAAGCAAACAGACAGAGGAAGAGACCAAGCAGACCGAAGCAGAAACCGGCACAGAGGAGAGCAGTAAAGAACAAGCTCCTTCCAAGGAAGCTGTCAAAAAGGAAGCAACAGAAGAAATCCAGCAGGACGGAAACCTGTACGACATGGGCGGCGAAATGAGAAAAGCCAGCCGTGTGGCGAAGGTTGCACTCAGAAAGGCAGCAGGAGGACTGGATTCTAACTATGTATATCTTGATACGACGGGGATGGATTTGAATCCCAATGCGAAGTGGAGTGAAGCTGATCAGATATATCTTTTTAGAAATACGGATGGTAATAATTTTATTCCTGGAGATAAAGTCAACGTTTATGGCAAATACTATTGGAGATGGAAAATTATTGATGGTAACAGTAATCAATTTGCATTTGTCTACAAAGCTGACTGGGAAAATGAAATTAAAAGACATCCTTATTACAGAACGGTTTTAACAGATGTGGGTTATTCGCAAGCTGGTGGAAAGGTGTTTGCAAGTAGAGGTAAAGCAATAGACGGAAATGGAAACCCCATAATAATGGATACTCAAGAGGTCTACGCCCTCAAAGACATCACTGCAGAAATCGCGAACAAGATGCCTTTATATTTCTATGACTTTACTGGTAAGGCCACAACCCAGGTAAAGGTAGTCTATTCGTCGAATAGTAACTTCTCTGCGGAAGCAGGGGGAGCTCTGAAAACAGTTGAGATGAATAGCGTTACTGATTTTCAGAATCTCTATACAGTAGAACTGAAAAAGGAGGAAATTGAAGCAAAACCCTATGTGAAGTTTACAGATGGATCCGGAAAACAGCTGGGAGAAATTTACTATTTCGGAGAAGGCGGTACCAATGCAGATGCTGGCGTAGTTCCCGTAACCTATAAAGCGGGTTCTGTGGATACCTTCCTGTATGGAGCTACCGAGCTGAAAAGCGGTGACGGTACAACAATTACTCCTATAAGCGGTTGGGGCACAACACCGGGTAATGAGAGCCTGAAAGATAAAACACTTTATTTCGATAATCAGCATTTCCCGGTAGGCAAAGAAGAGGAAAGTCAGAAGGTAACCCTGCAGATTGGATCAAACCCAGAGGAGACGCTGGAATCAGATCCAAAGTTTAAAAATAGCTTGTATAGCTATACGTTTACGGAGAACATAACCCAGCAGACTGTTTTGACAGTAAAGGATCCCAAGGGCAAGATCTATCATTTCTTCTGGACAGATCTGGACTGTAACCTGCTTCAGGTGATGGCCAACATAGCAAATGTCACAGGCGATTATGGATACGGAAATAAGATCTATTTTGATGCAACCTATTCAAAGCTGAATACGCCGGATGGAGGAAATGGTGGACAAAATTCTATCCCGGCAAGTGACGATGCGAAGGTTTATTTTTATGCATGGAGCACAACCGATAATGGGAAGTACCGGTCTGGAGAGATGATAAAAGCAAAGTCCCACGAAAAGGATGGACAGACCTGGAACGATGTGTGGTATGTGCGGATTCCGGAAGAGGATGGAATTGATCAAATTATTTTCTCTGCTGATGCGTTAGATGATAAGAATGGCTTGGCTAACAACTTGTATGGCAGAAGAACAGCTATTCTGACGATTCCGGGTACGGATAAGTGTGGAGGAAAACCCTGCTTCTATGCAGACGCCGGTGATACTGCGGCATACAGTGCTGGTGAATATAGGGGCGGTTACTGGGCTGAAGCATATACGGTTCGGGATGCAGAGAAGTATAAGAAAACCGATGCGGGTAAGAACGTTGATGTAGTTGATATTAAGGATAGTGATTTTTCGGCAGATTCGAAGACCTTGTATGTAGATTCTACCTTCTATGACTACTACACGGATTATGAATTGAACGGTAATAATCGGGACTCCTATCCGGGTGAGAATAAGGCAACTCAGCGCAACTGGGTCACATTCCGGCAGTTTGATCAGGCGTTGAGTGATTATTATCGAGAGAAGAATATTTCCATCCCGATCTATACAGGTCATTTTCAGCCGAGTATTGATGATTGGGGTATCAGGTTCGCAGAGATCAGTGGTACATTGAATCTATATGGAAGTGATGACCATAATAAATTCTTTTCCACAAACAACTCTTCAATTGATGTGGATGGAAACAAAGGAAAATATGAATTTGCAGCACAGGGTCTTGTAAATGCGGCGCTTTCCAATGGAATGCTGATGACTGCAGACAACAAGAGTCCAGAGCCCCATTTTGACGAAGCGTTTTTACTGGGAAAGAACAGCAAAAATGCGGTCTTGGGTAAGGTCTATCACAATGTATCATTTCCGTTTAAAAAGGAAAAGGACAGCAATGGAGTAGACTATTGGTGGTTTGACAGTAGCAAAACGACACTTGCGATGCAAAAGGATCCATCCACCGGGGGATATTACCTGAAGAATACAGGGAACCAGGGCTGGGCCCAAAATGTAAACAGTAACGGAACGACTGGAGGAGATAAAGTATCATATGGTTTTTTCCCGTTTAACGAAAACACTACAGCGGCAAGCGGAAAAAATTATAACTATGGATTTGGTACAAAATTAGAGATTAAATTCCGCCTGACAGCGGATGGAACGGTTCTGGGAGATAACGAGAAAAAAGTGCCGATTACATTTGCGTTTTCCGGAGATGATGATGTATGGGTATTTATTGATGGAAAACTGGCACTGGATGTTGGCGGAGCCCATGGAGAGGTAACAGGAACGCTGGACTTTAAAAATCTGGAGGCAAAAGTAAGTAAGGTAAAGAAAAGTGCGGCGAGCGGAGATGCAGGAGAAGAAGGCACCGATAAAACAACAGGCTTCACATTGAAGGGGGATAAACAAGACGAGCATACCCTTACCATGTTCTATATGGAACGCGGTATGTGGGAATCTAATATGATGATTGCCTTCAACTTCCCGGATGATAACGAGTTTGCAGTAGAAAAACAGGTAGATAAAAGGGAGGTAAATCCCCTGTTTGTCGATTCCTTTGAGGATGCCTCTGTATTCCCCTTTACGATCCAAAATCAGGCGACACACTATGGAGCGAAGGACGTAGAAAGCGGAGCAACGGCAAAAAATCAGACATTTAACAGCTTTGAAAGCAATTCACCAGAATTGACGAAAGGCAGCCTGGATAATACATTTGAATGGGTACAAACCTATCAAGATCGAAGCGGTGTTGCCCACTGGTATGCACCGTTAGAGGATACGACCGGAGAGCACAAAGACTCGAGATTTGGTACTATCCCATATCAATCAATCGGATCTCTAGATGCGTCAACGACGAAAAAGTATCTGGATTTCAAGCTGTATTATGATTATGACGACAATCCAACAGCGAAATGTATTTATCTGGAGCTGGTGGATGCAAACGGGAATAAGACAGGAGACTGGTTATCCGGAAAGCTATACGGAAACACAACTCTTAAGGGAAACGAATGGAATACTCTGACGGTTGACTTAAGCAAATTAACCGCTGAGGCTGGTTTTGATTATAACCAGATAAAATCCATCAAATTTAATTACAGCTATCCCAGACACATATATCTGGATGACTTTGTATTCCGATCCGGCGTGCAGGTAACGCAGCATATCGGATTTGAGGTGGATCAGAGTCAGATTCCGGATTATGGTTCTGCTACATCCGGAAACCTGGTGAAGCCAAAGGGTGCAGTCTATTCTCTGAGCGATTCCTCCAGTACGGATACCGGCATGATTGAAGAAGATGGAACCTTTGTACTGGCGGATGGTCAAACCGCAACCTTCCGAAATCAGTTCCGCCGCGGCAGCTACATTTCCGTGAAGGAGGAAATAGATTCACCTGCATTTGATACAAGCTGGAGCCTGTATGAAAACGGACATATAGTAGACAAGGTAACCGGAACAGGAAACAAGGTAACGATTACGCCAGAGCAAAAGGTTTCCAACGTACGCGGAACGCAGATCAAGGATGGCAGAAAAGAGGAATATACGGGGGAGAATGGCAATACTGGATATACTTCGACGCAATGGGCAGATCAAGATCAAAACCAGGATACCATCGTGTTCCGTTCCTACGATAATCCGGATAATGAAACCGGTGTTACAAAATTAAAAGCGGTATTTGTAAATAAAGTAAAGGTTGGTTCCCTTAAGATCAAAAAGGAAAAGACGGAGGATTCGGATAATCTGACTGGAACCTATACCTTTCAAATTAAATTTACAAATGTCGCAGGAATGTCCCTGGAAAAATTAGATTCCATTACGACAATCTTTACCTTAAAGGAGGGAAAATCCCATACGATTTCAGGAATTCCCATCGGAACAGATTATGAGATTATAGAAGTAAAACCGACAGATGGAACTACCCTGAAGAAGGTTTTGATCAGTAACGATGGAACACACTTTAAAGATGATACATCTTTTAAAGTAGAGAAGGGCTCCGTAAACGGTACCATTACAGCAGAAACAACTACTGTCGTGGAATTTCAAAATAATAACAAACCGACCGGCAACATTGTTGTGACTAAACAATGGGTAAAGACAGATGGCACGCCGATTACGGATCTGAAACAGCTTCCGAAGAGTATTTATTTGCAGCTGCAGAGAAAACAGAAAGATAATGAAGCTGCGACGTGGGAAGCGGTTGACTATTCCGGCAATATCAGTCCAGAAAAAAATTGGGTTGAAGTTACTCCAAAGTATAGTGGTTCATCCTACGTTTGGTCTTATTCCTTTATGGATCTGGAGCGATATGTGAACAGCGCAGCAGAATCTAAAGTCCTGTGGATCTACCGGGTTATGGAAGTGGATGTTGAAGGAAAGGAGATTGCTTCCGGCGAGACATACACTGTGGATGGAAAAACCTATCGAGTGACCTATTCCATGGATGCTTCGACAGGCAAAACAGATCCGACCTCAGCGGGTATTGACCTTACACCTGCTTCGCAAGAAACCGACAAGCAGCCAACGGTGAATATGACAGTGACCAATACCTATTTGGAAGAGCTGAACCTGAAAATTACGAAAAGGGGTAAAAACACAACGGAAGATTTGCTTTCCGGTGTACAGTTTAAGCTGGAGAAGAAGAATCCGGATGGAACGGGGTTTGAACTAGTCGGTGATCCGAAAACAACTGTTGACGGTATTGCCACCTTCGAAAAGCTCAGTCAGGGAACCTACAGACTGATAGAAACAAAGGCTGCAGAGGGCTACAACCTGCTGAGTGATTCGATCTTAATTGAGATTAATGAATCGAATCAGGTGAAATGGAAGATGGAGAAGGAAACAGATGACCACTGGGAGCCAATAACTATAAAGGGAGACAATGTAATTCCTCTCACCATCTACAACACAAAGCAGCTGATCCTTCCTGCAACAGGAGGATCCGGGTTTGGATTGGTTACTATGGGCGGCATTGCGCTGATGGCGCAGGCAATCCTTATGGGTACATACTTCACGCTGCAATGCAGAAAGGGGGACGATAAGCTTCGGAAGAAGAGATAATACCCCCGGAGGTATGAAACACAGGCTGTTGGAGCAGGGGCTTATGTCCGGCAGCTGCATAAGGCGAAAACCTTAGAAACAAAGTACGGAGCAAAACGTACAAAGCAGGAGAAGTAAAAAAATTCGGCTGTCCCAAACATAAAAGGACAGCCGGACAAAAAAAGGAGAATGGAAACAATGAAGAGAATGAAAAAGCTTCTGACAGGGCTTCTGACCCTGGGAATGACATTGTCGATGATGACAATGACGGCATTTGCGGCTGGCCCCACGACTGGCACGACGGAAAAAATGCCGACGATTGATTTTGATGTGAATAAAACAGGTTCGATTACGATTCATAAGTATGAATACAATGGAACAGATGGGGTAACAGGAACTGGTGCAGATAATCAAACTCCTCCGACAGGCGCGGAGCCGTTAGCTGGTGTAACATTTAAAATCACTAAAATTGCAGAATTAAATGATTATTATGGGACAGATGCAAAAGCATTTCCGACGGTAGAACAAGCAAAAACAATGACTTCGATCGGCACCCCTATAGTACAGATTACTGATGAAAACGGAGAAGCAAAATTCAATAACTTATCTTTGGGTTTATATTTGGTTCAGGAAACAGACGCTCCTGCCCAGATTACAGGAAAAGTAGGAGATTTTCTGGTGTCTATTCCTATGACAAATGCAGATGAAGATGATTGGCTGTATGATGTACATGTGTATCCGAAAAATAAAAGTACATACGGTGGAGTTACCTTGCAGAAAAAGGGACAAATTGGCTCAAAAACTCCAACGAAATTAGAGGGTGTTCAGTTTAAGCTGGAAGTAAAGAGCGCTGATGGTACAACATGGACACAGGTTACTAAAAATAATAAAGGTGTAGATATTGGATTAAGTGGAATTTTAACAACAGGAACAGATGGAAAAATCACTGTTGAAGATTTGGCACCTGGAGACTACAGATTTGTAGAGGTAAAAGTTCCTGACAATACAGGTTATATTGCAGATCTGAAGACGGAATATAAATTTACAGTAGCTAAAGAAAAGGGGACAGATTCAGATGGAAATGAATATACAGCAGGCTCTATTCTTATAAACGATAAATACGTGGATACAACCCAAGAGCCGATTTCGGTTACAAACTACAAACCTGATGTAAAAAAGGAAGTAAAAGACAGAACGAGTGGCGATTGGAAAAATAATTCGGACTACAATGTTGGTGATACAATTCCTTACAGAGTAACAGTAGACATTCCAGAGAATATTGCAGAGCTGAAAACCTTTATCTTAACGGATACACCTACACATCAGACATATGTAAATGGTTCATTAGGGATTTACTCGGAAGAGACTTGTACTACAAACATTTTGAGTGGGAAGTATACTGTTGATACTGCTAGCAACGGCTGGAAAATCGTATTTACTCCCGCTGACCTTGCATCCTATGCAGGAAGCAAAATCTACATCGCCTTTAATATGACATTAGATAAAGGTGCAGTTGTAGGAGCTGGTGGTGCTGATCGTAATGACAACAAAATTAAATTGGAATACTCCAATAAAATTCTCCCGGATACTGAGACTGGGACTCCTGGAACAGACGAAATCACAGATGAGATAATTATTTATACATTTAAGATTGCTGTAGAAAAAGTAGATGCAACTGATAATACGAAGAAGTTGCAGGGAGTAACCTTTGATCTCTACAGAAAATTGAAAGATAGTGACACCACTGGATTAGAGAATCCTGTAAAAGGATTAACTGGAAGATTTGAAAAAGTAAACAAATCCGCCGCTTTAATGACAGATGACAATGGTGAAATCTTTGTATCCGGTCTTGCTAAAGGTACTTATTATCTTGTTGAGACAAAGACAAAGGATGGCTATAACCTGTTAAAAGCACCAGTTGAAGTTAAAATTGAGACGTCATATAGCTTAACATCAACTACGAAAACTGAAACAAAGGATGGAAAAACAACGACAACAACTACTATAACGAATGGAACGACAGACGCTGGTGTATTCACAACCGTTGTCAAGAACAGCAAAGGCTTCACCCTTCCCACCACCGGTGGTATCGGTACCTTCGTATTTACCTTCGCTGGTATTGCCATGATGGCAGCAGCAGTGATCCTGCTGATCACCGGCAAGAAGAAAAAAGCAGAGTAATTCAGACAGATAACTCTTTTGTTATCTCTTCTATGTATACTGCGAAGCTGTTGTGAAGTACAGCTGCAATTTTATCAGCAACGGGTCTGCATCGCGTTTCGTGTGCGCGAGAACAGATACCGGCACAGGACGGGGGTCACGTCCCGCCCTGTGCATCGCTCCTTCAGAACCCCCTTTCCCCCTGAAAGGAGCGATACTGCGGTGATCGCCGTCGGTCTTAGAAACCGGCTGCGGCTGCGGTAATCGGGAAAGAAAAATTTGGGATTTTCTTTTCCGCGTTGTGTTTTCCCGTTCCCTTCCTGAAAAGGACATCCGGGCGCTCTCCCGTGCCCTTGGATGTCCACGAAAAAACGGCGCAGAGAAAATGCAAAAGCGGCGGCTGCCGCAGGCCTTTGATCTGTGCCTTTCCTTATAAAATGTCCGGAGGTTACTGTCATGGATAAAAAAAGAGCATGGTTTATCGCGATATTGTTTTTTTCGGGCCTGTGTCTGACTCTGTATCCCTTCGTCAGCAACCTGATCGCCCAGTCCCATGCAAGTCAGGCGATCGCCGCCTATGATGAGCAGGTTGCAGAGATGGATCAGGAACAGATTGACGCTGCCAAGGAAGCGGTCCGTAAATATAATGAACAGCTCAATGCAGCAGTGGAAGCCAGTGCCATGCAGGGAGAGGATGGAATCAGCTACCTCGATCTGGTGGATGTGGGCGAGAGCATTGGCTTTATCGAAATTCCGAAAATTGACGTATATCTTCCTATATACAGTGGAACCGGTGAAGATGTGTTGCAGAAGGGCGTCGGTCATCTGGCGGAGTCCTCCTATCCGATCGGCGGTACAAGCACCCATTCCGTGCTGACCGGTCATCGTGGACTGCCCAGTGCGGTTTTGTTCACGGATCTGGACAAGATGGAGGAGGGCGATGTGTTCTATCTCCATGTATTGGATGAGGTGCTTGCTTACAAGGTAGACCAGATCAAGGTTGTGCTTCCGGAGGAAACCCAGGACATCGGGATCGTGGAAGGAAAGGATTACTGTACCCTTGTTACCTGCACGCCCTATGCCATCAACACCCACCGGCTGCTGGTTCGTGGTGAGCGGACCGAGTACATCCCGCCGGAGGAGCTGGCAGAACAGAATGCAGTGCATGAAGTACAGTCCCAGACCATCACGAAGCGGATCGTGGATGTATGGCCGTGGCTGGTTGTATCCCTGCTGATCGTGGCAGGAGTGGAGGGCTCCATCTTCCTGTTGATCGTGAAACGGCAAAGAAGCTACGGAGATGTCCGGGAAAAACGAAAGAAAGGCAAAAGGAGCAGTCGGTCATGCAACAAAACAAGGCGCAGAAAGTAATTGAAGAAGTAAAAAAAGCATTTATCGGAAAAACAGAGTGCGTGGAAAAGCTCATGACAGCCATTCTTGCCGGCGGACATGTGCTGGTGGAGGATGTCCCGGGAGTGGGAAAAACAACCCTGGCGCTGGCCTTTGCCAAGGCAATGAATGTGGAGCAGAACAGAGTGCAGTTTACACCGGATGTTTTACCGGCTGATATTACAGGCTTTACCGTATATAATAGAGAAAAGGATGGCTTCTTTTACCGTCCCGGCGCAGTCATGTGCAATATTCTTCTGGCGGATGAGATCAACCGTACCTCCCCCAAGACCCAGGCGGCGCTTCTGGAGGTAATGGAGGAGGGCAGCGTAACCGTAGACGGCGTGACCAGACCGGTACCGTCTCCCTTTCTGGTCATTGCTACCCAGAACCCTGTCGGTTCTGCCGGAACCCAGCTGTTGCCCCAATCCCAGCTGGACCGGTTCCTGATCTGCTTTGGGATCGGATATCCCGATGCCGCAGAGGAAATGGATATTTTAAAAAGCCGCCGGAGCGGAAACGGGCTGGAAGATGTACGTCCCGTCATCAGCAGTCAGGAGCTGATGGAAATGAAAAAAGAAGTCGAAGAAGTGTTTGTACACGATCAGGTATATGACTATATCGTGCGTCTGGCTCAGGCCACCAGAAACAATGACGCACTGGAGCTTGGGCTGAGTCCCAGAGGCTCTTTGGCGCTTTTGAAAATGGCTCAGGCGAGAGCCTATCGGAAAGGCCGCAGCTTTGTGATTCCGGCGGATGTTGCGGCAGAATTTCAGGATGTTGCGGCCCACAGGGTACAGCCTGTATCAAGCTCCGGAATGGATAGAGTCCGTGCAGCAGCTGTGCTGGAGCGGATCTTAAAGGAGACCCCGGCGCCTGCTCCGGAGAAAGGGTGAAGCCTTGAAGGAAAAAGCAATTTATATAGGAGCGGTCGTTCTGACTGCTATCTGGGGCGTAGCTGCTCCCGAGGGCTTTGCTCCGTTTTTGCTGGGCTTTGAACTGCTGTTGGCGCTTTCCATGTGGATTCTGGTTCAGATCCTGGCTGGAAAGGTAGAGATTGTGCCGGAGCCTGCAGAAGAGACGGTGGGGAAAAAAGAGCCCATTGTCCTTCGGGTAAAGCTGAAAAATACCTCCCTGCTTCCGGCGTCCTGTGTGGCGGTTACCGTCGGCTGGCGGGATCTTCTGGATAACAGCACGGGCACTGTGGAAAGCATGGGAATGGCAGGTGGAAAACGGACCGGTGTGCTGGAATTTTGCATTCCGGTGAGGTATTCCGGTGTCTATGAGTTCTGGATCCAGTCGGCATCCGTGCGGGACTGGTTTCGGTTATGGTCAAAGAAGCTTTTGACCACAGATAAAAAAGTGCAGGTGTTGTCCGTGCCCCTGGTACATCAGGCGGAGGAATGGATCCCGCCGGCACAGCTTGCCTCCGGCGGGGATTCGGATCAGCATTCCCAAAAAAAAGGCGGGGACGATGGCTCGGAGGTATTCGAGGTCCGTGCCTATCGGGATGGAGATCCGCTGCAGAGAGTGCATTGGAAGCTGACTGCAAAGACCGGAGAAATGCTGGTGCGGGAATTCAGCCTGCCAAAGCGGGAGGTGCTTTTGCTGCAGGTGGATCTGTATCATCCGCCTCAGGAAAAGTGGGATCATTGTAAATTGGAACGGCTGTTGGAGCAGACAGCGGATTTTTGCTGGAGGCTTTTGGCGGCAGAACAGGAATATGAAGTATTCTGGCAGGAGCAGGAGCAGCTGTGCAGGATGCAGATTTCCAAAGCCCCGGAGCTGTGGGTCTTTCTCAAACGGCTTTGTTTTACAGCCACAAAAGAGGAGCTGGAGCAGAAGGGAAAGCAGAGTCAAAAGCAAGCTGCCGGGAAAAATAAGTATCCGGCAGAGGATCTTTTGGAAAAGGGCAGAGGCAGCGGTGTAACAGAGCCGGTAGCCGGCGGGCAGCTCTGGAAAATAGATGCAGAAGGAACAGTCAGGCAGGTGAGAGGCAATGAAGAAAGGGCAGGAGCCGGGACAGCTGGATAAAGAAGCGGTAGGCAGGATTACCTGTCGGATTCTACAGGAAGAAGAACCCGGCGGTATGCTGGTCAAAAAGCTGTGGCGGCTGGCTGGTATGCTGATCTGTCTGCTCTGCCTCACCGGTGGCCTTTGCAGCGCATTTCTCAGTGGCTTTGGAATCCGATATTTGGTCCCTGTTTTTTGGATGCTTCTGATTGTCTCGGTGCTGTTCTGGATCGGGTTTTCCAGACTGCCCCTGGAAGGGGTGTATCGGCTCCTTGCAATTTTGGGAACCCTGATCGGCGTAAGCCTTTTCCTGCTGCTGCTGCAAAAGGATGTGATCGCCGGGTATATGTCTGCTGTAAACGGAGTACGCAGCCGGTTAAATGAGGCCTATGACGGTACCCTTGCCCTGTATCAGGCGTCGGCATCTGCGATGCAGATGACGGTATTTTTCGGGTTTATCCTGTTTTTGCTGGCGGGGCTGTTATCTGCCGGGATCTGTTACCGGACCAATCCGGCAGTGGTTCTGGCAGGAGAATTTCCGGTGCTGGCAGGAATCGGAATTGCCGGAGGGATACCCTCCTTTTTCAGCTTTTTTCTGATCCTGTTGGGAACTCTTGGAATGCTCAGTGCCGCCGCCGTCAGCCGGGCGGATCAAAGGGATCAGGACAGTGCCCGTCAAGCAAGGCAGATGACAGAGCAGATGAAAAGCAGTGTCAATGTCTGGTTGCTTTTGCAGGCTGTAGTGCTGTCGCTGTTGGCGTTTGTGCTGGTGCGGCCCCTGACCAATACCCTGCTCCAGGCACAGGAGGCAGGGATGAAGACACAAAACGGTGTGCTGCAGGCAGTCTGGCAGCTGCTTCCGGCGGTTTCCGGAGGGAGGCTGAAGCTTTCCGTTGAGGGAGTCGGCGGAGGGGTATCGGATGGCACACTGACAGATCAGGATGGCTTTTATTTTGGAAAGGTACAGGCCCTGAAGGTTACGGTTTCGGAAAAACCCTCGGAGACAGTGTATTTAAAGGGCTTTATCGGCACGGATTACACCGGGACAGCCTTTGAGGAGGCAGACGGGGAGAGCTTTGTGCAGGCAGCATCCTTGTGGAAGCTGGATGGAAATGTATCCCTTGGGGTGGAAAATCTGCCCTTTCTGCGAACCTATTATGCGGAAAACGTGGTGTTTACCGGAGAGGGAGACGATGCAAAGCCGGAGCTTTCGGCAAATGCAGCCTCCTCTGCTGTGACCCTGCAGGTGGAAAATCTGGCGGCAAACCCGAATTATACCTATGTTCCCTATGGAGCATTTTTAAACGATTATTATCAGGTGCTGGGAGGTGACGGCGCACTGGCAGGTCAGAGCGTCCAGCAGGATATTTTTTCCTGTTATCCCAGAAAGCAGCTGGAGGAGGTCTTAGAGGACTGGAACGAAACAAAGCAGCAGGAAAGCACTCTGGATCAGGCGGAAAGCGCCTATGCCGCCTATGTGCAGGCACATTGCAGCAGCCTGCCGGAAAATCTCAGTTATTTGCAGGAGAAATTTGACCTGGAGCTGGAAACAAAGGAAAGTGCAGATCCAAAGGAAGCAGAAAAAAACTGGGAAAAGATCAAAACCGCAGTGGTTTCTGAGCTGGCAGGAAATTATGAATTTGTCCGGGAACCGGAGGCTGTGCCCGAGGGGAAGGACTTTGTAGAATGGTTTTTAAAGGAATCCAAAGAAGGAAATTCCGTTCATTTTGCAGCGGCGGCCACCATGCTGCTGCGTGCCTGCGGGATGCCGGCACGATATGTGGTGGGCTATGCAGCGCCGGCAAGTCTCTTTCAGGGACAGGAGGACGGCAGCTATCAGGCTGTTTTGGAGGATGATAACGCCCATGCCTGGGCAGAGGTCTACCGGGAAGGAATCGGATGGACCGTAGTGGAGGCGACACCGGGCTTTGCCGCCCTGGTAACAGAAAGCGATGGAGCCTCGGGCCAGAAGGAGAAGGAAGCAGACAGCCCGGACACCCCGGGGGAAGTCTTTGATCAGGAAGACACTCCGGAGGCGGAGACGCCCGGGATCGGCAGCAGAATATTCCGGGTGGTGAAAAAAGCACTGGCGGCGGTGGCTTTGACGATAGCTGCCTGTGGGATCGCAGCAGTCATCCGGAGGCATATCCTCTGTAAACGACGGAGAAGAGGCAGAAAAGGAGAAACGCTGGGAGAGCAGATCCAAAGGATTTATCGAAGCTTTGCCGCTCTGCAGAAATTCAACAAAAAAAGTGTATGCAGCTGTCAGGAGGAGCGCTTTGCAAAGCAACTTGGAAAGAAGTATCCGGTATTTTCGGAGAAGACAGCGCAGAAGCTGGCAAATATCGTACTGAAGGCATGCTATAGTGATCAGGGGCTGACAAAAAAAGAGTGTCAGTTTGTACTGGATTGCTATGAAACGCTTGCAGAAGCTGTATCAAAGGAGCTGTCGCCGGCAAAGCGTCTGGCGGGAAGCCTGATCTTTTGTTTTTGGTAAAGCGGAAGGGAGAAGTGCATGAAACGAAAAATTTTGACAATCCTTGCCCTCCTTCTTGGTCTGGCAGGGCTGGGTGTCCTGTTATATCCCTCCGTCAGCAACTGGATGGAACAGGCAAAACAGCGCAGGCAGATCGCAGCCTATCAGGAAGCACAGGCGCAGATGGAGCAAAAAAAGCGGGCTGCCCTGCTGGCAGAAGCCGACCGGTATAATCAAAAGCTGGCAGAGCTTGGCATCAGCTTCGATATGCTGGGAGAGGTAGAAAAGGAGGCACTTTTGATCGACGGAAAATCCTATGATGAGCTGCTTTTGGCAGAGGACAGCGGTGTGATGGGATATCTGGAAATCGAAAAAATAAAGCTGAAGCTTCCCATTTATCACGGAGTATCGGAGGAGGCGTTGGAATCTGGAGTCGGTCATCTGGAGGGAACCTCCCTGCCGGTTGGAGGCGAAACAACTCATGCGATTCTGTTTGGTCATCGGGGGCTTCCCTCGGCAAAGCTGTTTACCGATCTGGATCAGCTGGAGGTGGGAGATACCTTTCAGATCACGGTGCTGGATCGTGTGCTGGTCTATGAAGTGACCCAGACAGAGGTGGTGCTTCCGGAGGAGTTAAACGGTTTGACAGCAGAGTCCGACAAGGATCAGGTCACACTGGTTACCTGTACGCCCTATGGAGTCAATTCCCATCGTCTTTTGATTCATGGGGAGCGGGTGCAATAGATTGGAGATGCTGCAGCTGCAGCAGAAAGTGAGGAAGAAAATGAAAGGAAGAAAAATCCGGATCAGACAAGGGGTAAAGGGCTGGCTGCTTGCACTGGCCATGGTATTGTCCCTTTGCAGCGGCTGGAAGCAGGACGTCTGTGCACAGCAGAGTCAGAGCAGCTCGTCCAATTTGATGCAGGACGTGGATACGGACAAAAAAGGCTCCATCGAAATTCTCTTTGACACCATGCGGGACGAACCCGTTGCAAATGCAGAGTTTACCCTGTATCAGGTTGCAGCAATGGTGGATCGGGGTGGGTATACGGTGCTGGAGCTGACAGGCGGCTTTGAGGGCAGTAACGTGCAGCTGAAAAACCTGACGGCACAGCAGTCTAAGGAGGCTTCGGCAGCACTTTTGGAGTATCAGAAAGCAAATCACATTTCCGGGGATACGAAAAAGACTGATGCAAACGGAAAGCTCAGCTGGACAGGGCTGCAGACCGGTCTGTATCTGCTGGTTCCGGGTCAGATGCAGAAATACAGAACCGATCCGTCTCTGGTTTCGATCCCGACGAATGTGAAGGATCAGTTGTTATATGACATGTCGGTGAATCCCAAGGCCGAAAGGATTCCGGATCCGGTATATCCGCCGGAAGAATCCGAGGAGCCCACTACGCCGGAGGTAAAAAAACCGCAGAAAAAGACAGAGATCATCGTTACACCCCAAATCACTCTGGAGCAGAAAACACCGGAGAAGCTGCCCCAGACAGGACAGCTGCGCTGGCCGATTCTGGCACTTTCCGCAGTAGGAGCCGTATTGCTGTTTCTTGGATGGTGGATCGGTCGAAAAAAAAAAGACTGTTCCAAGGCTCTGATGGGGCTTGGGATCCTTCTGGCAGCAGGAGCAGTGGGGATCTCCGCGTATAATATTTGGGACAGCAGCCGTGCGGAAGCTGCGGTGGAGGCGTCCCTGGAGGCCTATGAAGAAGAGCTGGCTGCTGTGGAGCAGGAGTCGGAGGCGCTTCCTGTGGATGAGAACAGCGGGATGACCTTTGTGGAGGCAGACGGGCTTTGCTGGATTGGCGAGCTGGAAATTCCGTCCCTGCAGCTTACGCTGCCGGTGGCGGATCCCTGGAGCTATCCGTCCTTGAAAAAAGCACCCTGCCGCTACACCGGAAGTGCAGAGGAAAATTCCCTGATTATTGCCGCTCATAATTATAAACGGCATTTTGGCAATATCGGACTTTTGCCGGAGGGTGCAACGGTGAAGTTTACAGCGGTTTCGGGCGACGTATACGAATATGAGGTAGAAAAGGTAGAAACCTTAAATCCCTATGCAGTAGACGAGATGCTGTCCGGTGACTGGGATCTGACGCTGTTTACCTGTACCTATGGAGGAAGAAAGCGTGTGACGGTCCGGTGCAGCCTGGTTGGATGAAGAGGCAGAGAGATGGAAAAAAGAAGCATCCGCAGAAATCAGCGGCGACAGGCTGTCAGGGTCGCTGATTTCTGCGGATGCTTTTTGCATCAGAATGTTTTGAGGATTTCAGGAAAATACAATAGAATGCACCCCATGTGAGCATTCTATTGTCATGAATAATAGAATGCACGCCATGCGAACATTCTATTGGCATGAAAAAAAGAACCTCGATCTCTCAAGGTTCTTTCTGATAATCGGAGTGACAAGACTTGAACTTGCGGCCTCTTCGTCCCTAACGAAGCGCTCTACCACCTGAGCCACACCCCGATGTGCCGTATTTCTCAACCGGACAAATGATATGATACAGCATAATTGGACAGAAGTCAACACTTAATTTGAAAAAACTTCACAAATTAGGTTTTTCTGTTACAGTTCACTCGTACCGTTTGAGCTGTTCATAAAAAATTAAGGGTTTCTTTCTTGCAAGAAATGGAAATATAGACTATATTAAACGGACAAAAGGCAGGCACAAAAAGGACAGGCGGTAAGCTCGGAACAAAGGCTCCCTAAAGGATCCGATAAGCTGTCTGTGATCTGCAGAATGGAGTGAACATGAAATATTTCTGGCTGACCATAAAGAAGATGTTTCGTTTTTTATTAAAGCCCTTATCCTTTGTACCGGCGCTGTGCGTGATGTATATGATCTTTTCCTTTTCCGCCCAGACGGCGGACGAATCCGGACAGCTGAGTATGCTGGTCAGTGAAAAGGTGGTGCTCCTGCTGGGAAAGCTGACCTCCGGCAATCTGGATACCGCGCAGGTGGGAGTGTATGCAGATGAGATCCATTTTCTCGTAAGGAAGATGGCACATTTTAGCGAATATCTTTTGCTGGGGCTGACACTTTCCCTGCCCTTGTATGTTTATCGGCTGCGGGGCTTTTGGCTCGTGCTCGCTGCCGGACTGTTCTGTGCCGGGTTTGCCGGTCTGGATGAGTATCATCAGATGTTTGTGGCAGGACGCTCGCCGGCGCTTCGGGACGTGGCGATCGATACGGCAGGAAGCATCACCGGAATTTATATGACAAGGATCATCGGATTTATTGGGAGAAAAACGATATTTGCACCCCTTTCGATGGAAAAGCGCAGAGAACGGAGAAAACGGCGCGCAGGGGCGTAGGGATGCGATGTTTTGCCTGTAGGAAAGCGAATGTGCTTATACAAATGATTTTCGTGTATTTCACAAGCGTTATCCTTCTTATTCTGTTTTCGGAGCAAAAAATAACGCCCACATTTTCTGTGAGCGTTACAGCCGCAAAATTGATTTCAGATACAAAAAGCGGCATAGAGAGGAATGATTTTTTTATTGTCCTCAAAGCCGAAGTTTTTGGCGGAGAGCTTGATTGCATAAGCGGGCTTGTAGGTGTCCATATAGACCTTTAAGCTCTTGGCTTTGGTGTTGTCGGCGGACTTGACCTCAATGGGAATGAGCTGACCGTCACGCTGAATGATAAAATCAATTTCAGCCCCACGCTCGGACTCCCAATAGTAGGTGTGGTAGCCGTTAATGGAGAGCTGCACATTGACATAGTTCTCTGTCATACCGCCCTTGAAATCGTTGATTTCCTCGACCATATAGAGAATGTCATTGGCGGCCAGGTCTTTCTTGGCGCAAAGCAATCCTAAGTCGGATACATAAATCTTGAACGCATCAATATCACGGTAGTTTTCAAGCGGCTTTTTGATTTGCTCAACTTTGTAGACCTGTGACACGATACCGGACAGGCAAAGCCATTCGATCGCATTTTCAAATTCGGAAGCCCGTCCGCTTTTCTTAATCAGCTTATATTGGAAACGGGTATTCTTTTTTGAAAGCTGAACGGTTATATTGTCGTAGGCAAGTCTGGTTTTTTTGATTTCATTCAAGGTGTTATACTTGCTCATATCGTTGAGATAGCTTGCAAGTATCGTGTCCTGCGTATGGCGAACAAGGATATAATCCTTCGTTCCGGCAAACTGCATCACGCACTCTGGCATTCCGCCGACCACAAGATACTGACGGTAGAGCTGCATTGCGGCATCGTGCAAGGCAGACGGCAGCGGCGTATCGGTTTGGAAGCACTTTTTAATCTGATTTACCAAATCGTCCTCACCGAGCGCCATCATAAATTCTTCCATATCCATAGGATAAAGCGTTTTCATATCGACCTTTCCTACGGGAAAAGAAAATTTTGTTCTGTTGACTGCAACGCCGAGCAAACTGCCTGCCACGATGATGTGATAATCCGGAGCGTTCTCGCAAAAGTATTTGAGCGAAGTCAAAGCCCTTTCGCAGAGCTGTACCTCATCGAATACCATCAGCGTCTTTTCTTTTACGATGGTCTGACCTGCAATATGGGATAAAATCGGTATCAGATAATCGGGGCTGATGTTTTCCTCAAAGGTTTCGTTCAGCTTCGGATTGGTTTCAAAGTTAAAGTATGCCACATTTTCGTAATGGGTGCGCCCAAACTCCAGAATGGAATAAGTCTTTCCGACCTGTCGTGCGCCCTGTAAAATAAGGGGTTTGCGGTGTTTACTTTCTTTCCACGCTTCCAGGAAGCCCATAATTTTTCTATACATAAACAGTCCTCCTCAAAGGTACTGACTATAGTATAGCAGATATTCGTGCAAGAATCAATGAAATCTCCATGATTTTTTACACTAATCAACACGAATATTTGCGTCAATCTCTCACAATACGACACGAACATCACGATTCAGATTTGTATAAAAAAGTAAAAAAAGGGCTTGCAAAATTAGAAAGTATCGTGCTATAATATCACTTGTCAGTTCGATAGGGGCATAGTTCAAAGGTAGAACAGCGGTCTCCAAAACCGTCGATGTGGGTTCGATTCCTACTGCCCCTGTTGTTGTGAGGAAGTCAGAGAAGACTATATCTTTTCTGGCTTTTTCTTGTTTTATTCATGACAATAAAATGCTCACAGAGCGTGCATTCTAGTATTCATGACAATAGAATGCTCGCAGAGCGTGCATTCTATTGTAGCAGCTCGTTTCGGGCTTTGCTAATTTAGGCTGACAGCCGGGGGGGATTTTTTATGGAACAGAAGCATACAATAGAGGAGAATGGGTATTATTCACAGGTCACGGATCAGCTGATTGAAAATATCGGGTATCAGATGATCCGCCGGAACTGGTCGATGAAGACACTGGCGGATAAAGCGGATCTTCCTTATGAAACCGTAAAGCATCTGATGGCAGGAAAAATCGGCAGGCCATCCTTTATCAGTATTTTGAAGATTGCAAATGCACTGGAATGTTCGCTGGATGATCTGGCAGGACGGAATAATCCGGCGCTGGAGGCACTTCGCAGGCTGGCAGACCATGCGGATGGAATGTATCAGATTTTTGCGGAAGTAGAACATTTGCTGTATCCGAACTTCATGATGCAGAGAGAAAACAACAAATAGCACAAATAAAAAATGGAACGATAAAAAAGTACTGTAAAAAAGAGAGAAGAATCGGTGAACAACCGGTTCTTTTTTTGTTACAAAATGTTCATAATCGTTTACAAATCGTTCAGCTTCTTATCGGCGGCAACCGGATATACTAGATAGTAGGAAGGTACAAGGACAGGTTGACGATTAGGGGATGATCAGTTGAAAAAAAAGGTATGGGGCATTTTGTTTCTGACAGCGTTGGCGTTAAATGTGCTGGCGTGGAAAAGCAGCAGCTTCTGCGATTTTTATGCGGAATCGGTTTTTCCGGTATGGAGCAGCATTTCCACGCGGGTGATGTCGGTCTTTCCATTCAGCGTCGGAGAGGGCATGATCGTGCTGGGAATTTTGTTCCTGACAGCGTTTGCAGCTGTAGGATTTTTGCGTTTGACTGTAAAAAAAGCGTGGAGCAAAAAATTGTTTCACAGCTTTTCCTGCACATTTTCCTGGATTTTTCTGGCACTCGTCTGGGTTATGACCTGTAATTGTTTTTTGCTGTATCATTCTTCGGCGTTTGAGGATCGGTATATGGAGCAGGTGCGCAGTGAGAACTATTCCAAGGCAGAGCTTGCTGTGCTGCGGGATTATATTGTGGTCAATGCCAACGAGCTTGCAGAGCAGATGGAGCGGGATGCAGACGGCTATCTGATTTATAAGGGAGACATGAATCAGGCGGCTGTAGAGGCGATGCAGCAGGTCGGCACAGATTATGGACGCCTGCAGGGCTATTATCCGCAGCCGAAGGAGATTTATTTTTCGGAGCTGCTCAGTCAGACCTATATGATGGGATATTATTTCCCATTTTCTATGGAAGCAAACTACAACGGAAGGATGTATATTGTAAATAAGCCCTCAGTGATCTGTCATGAATTTGCACATTTAAAGGGCTTTATGCAGGAGGATGAGGCGAATCTGATCGGATATCTTGCCTGTATCAACTCAGACGATGCGTTTTTCCGCTACAGCGGCTATATGGGCGTGCTCAATTATGTGGAAAAAGAATTTCGTGCGAGCATCCAAAAGAGCCGGAAAGAATACGCGAAGCATCCGCAGATTTCTGCACAGGTTTATGCGGATAACATGTTTTTGACCCGGGAAGCATGGCAGACTGTCGAGAAAAAGGCGGTTGTCAGTACCAAAACAGCGAAAAAGGTTTCCAACGCGGCGACAACGGCTTCTCTGAAATTAAACGGAGTGGAAGAGGGCATGAAAGCGTATGACGGTGTGGTGAAGCTGCTGCTGGATTATTATGACGGTGTGCTGTACGGGGATGTTTTGGTGACGGTGGACGCAGAGTGACGGTCTAAAAAGCGTGCAAGACATTATTCAGAGTGTATAAAACAGGAACCCGCTGCGCATCCTGACCAAAACGGCGGTGCTCTTTGGAAAGAAACTGCCGGGAAAAAGAAAGGGGCGTGTGGGCGATGGACTATTTGAATGCATTCTGGGTAGGTGGTCTGATTTGCGCGCTGGTGCAGATTTTGATGGAAAAGACGAAGCTGATGCCGGGGCGGATTATGGTGCTTTTGGTCTGCTCGGGCGCAGTGCTGAGCGCATTTGGCTGGTATCAGCCCTTTGTCGATTTTGCCGGGGCAGGGGCGAGCGTGCCGCTGCTTGGCTTTGGGCATACGTTGATGAAGGGCGTAAAAGAAGCGGTGGAACAAGACTGATTTCTCGGATTGTTTACGGGAGGCTTTCAGGCAGGAGCTGCCGGAACTGCGGCGGCGCTGATTTTCGGATATCTGGCGAGCCTTGTTTTTAAACCTAAAATGAAAAAGTAGAAGGATTATTCCCTGCAGGCGATTTCCTTGCGGGAAAGAAACTGGCGCATGGTTTTGTCCCACTGCGCGTCCAGTGTTTTATCGGGGACAAAGGAAGAAAAGGCGGTTCCGGTCGTCAGGCGGATGGCGGAGCCGTCATATTTTATGGTCAGGACCAGCGCCTGAACCTGTTCCGGTTTTAAAGACGGATCTGCGCCCTTCATGACGCCGGGGACATACTGGGGCATGAGATGCAGGACGAATTTGAAGGAAAGCGGCGTGTGTTTGCCGCGGATCATCTGAAACAGAACCGGACGGATGGATTTCCAGGGCAGAAACAGGTAGCCGGCGTCCGGCGTTTCATCGTCCTGATAAAATTCGGGATTGACGCGCCCGTCGATTTCATAGGAAACGGCGCAGGAAACCGAAGCCTTCTCCAGCAGAAAGGAATCAAAGCAATCCTCTGTCAAAAGCTTCACCATAAAATGCTTCATTTCAAGAATCTGAAAAGCGGTCATATAATCAATCCTCCATTCCGCGGGCGCTTTGTGCTGCTGCGCGGTTTTTTGTGATATGCGTGCCGGTCAGTTGTGAAACAGTTCACCCACGCTCCCTTCGTAGCTTTTTTCAGTCAGATTTTCATGCGAGTACGAAATCTTCCGTCAAAAATTCACGAGTGAACTGTGGTATCAGTATATCAGAGATGGGGGTTTTTGGAAATACCCTTTACAGGAGCAGTCAGAACGTGTTATCATATGTAGTAATAAAAACTATGTGAATTGGTTTCGGGAATATACGAGAAGCCGTGTGCGGCAGGCGCAAAGCACCTGCGGTATGGAGGGTATCATGAGTTATAAAATCGTTGTGGACAGCTGTTGTGAGCTGCCGGAGAAATATAAGAAGGATCCGCATTTTGAAATCGTACCGCTTGGTCTGGAGGTCGGCGATTACCGGATTATGGACGATGAGCATTTTAATCAGAAGGAATTTCTGGAGCAGGTTGCCTCATGTCCCCAGTGCCCGCGTTCCTCCTGTCCGTCGCCGGAGAGCTATCGGCAGGCGTTTGAATCGGAGGCAGAGCATATTTATGTGGTAACGCTGTCCGGCAATTTGAGCGGAAGCTATAACAGTGCCATGGTCGGGAGGCAGATGTATCTGGAAGAGGACGAGTCCAAACAGATTTACGTCATGGATTCCTGTTCGGCTTCCTGCGGAGAGACACAGCTTGCGCTGCTGGCAGCTTCCCTGGAGGAACAGGGACTTTCCTTTGAAGAGGTGGTAAGCCGTCTGGAAGCGTTTCGCAGTGAGATGAATACGTATTTTGTCCTGGATAATCTGGAAACTCTGCGTAAAAACGGCAGACTCAGCGGTATCAAGGCACTGGTTGCATCTACCCTGAGTATCAAGCCTGTTATGGCAGGCACGATGGACGGCAGGATCGAGCAAATCGGGCAGGGCATCGGCATCCGTAAGGGTCTGCAGAAGATGGCAGACGCAGTGGTGCGCAATGTGGCAAGACCGGAGGAAAAGACCCTGATGATCACCCATTGTAATTGCCCGGAGCGTGCAGAAAGCGTGAAGCGGATGGTGACCTCCAAGGTTTCTGTAAAGGATGTTGTGATTATGGATACTGCGGGCGTCAGCAGCATGTATGCCAATGACGGCGGCGTTATCGTGACGATCTGACGGACAGGAAATACGAAAAGAAGAGAAATGAAAGGTGGCTGTGCGGTAATGTGCGGCCGCTTTTTTTGTTTTTTATTTTTTTTTTTTAAAAAATTGAATGATAGGTGTTTTTAGGGTTTTAAGCAAAAAAAGGCAGCTGGAACAGGAAAAAAGTGAGGTTGTAAAAAAAAAGGTCGTGGTTCATAAGAATATAAAATATTCTATAAAAATCTATAGAACAGATTGACAATCAAATTTTGATCTTTTACTATAAAATTATCAAAAACATACAAAATAGCGAAAAATCGAAATAGAAATTCCCGGAATAAGGAGGATGCGGATGTGACGAAACGAGAAAAAATCATTTCCTGTATTCAGGAGGGGCGCGGGGTATTGGGGATCGAATTCGGTTCGACCCGGATCAAGGCGGTGCTGATCGACGAAAACCATAATCCCATTGCAGCGGGCGACCATGAATGGGAGAATCGTCTGGAAAACGGTGTCTGGACCTACCGTCTGGAGGAGATTTGGGAAGGGCTGCAGGACAGCTACGACAAACTTGCGGAAGATGTGAAAAACACCTATCAGATCCAGCTGACCCGCCTGGGAGCCATCGGATTTTCCGGAATGATGCACGGATATATGGCATTTGACCGGGAGGAAAAGCTGTTAGTGCCGTTTCGGACATGGCGCAACACGATGACGGAGGAAGCGGCTGCTGTGCTGTCGGAATGCTTTGCCTTCAACATTCCGCAGCGGTGGAGCATCGCACATCTGTATCAGGCGATTTTAAAGGGAGAGGAGCATGTGGAAAAAATCGACTATTTAAGCACCCTCGCCAGTTACATCCACTGGAAGCTGACCGGACAGCGCGTTGTCGGAATCGGAGAGGCATCCGGGATGTTCCCCATTGACTCTGGAACCGACGATTATGATGCAGAAATGATGCAGAAATTTGATGCGCTCGTGGCGGACAAAGGATTTCCCTGGAAGCTGCGGGAAATATTACCGAAGGTGCTGCGTGCCGGGGAAATGGCAGGCACGCTGACGAAAGAGGGCGCAAGGCTTCTGGATCGTTCCGGGTGTCTGCAGCCGGGGGTTCCCCTGTGTCCGCCGGAGGGAGACGCCGGAACCGGAATGACCGCGACAAAGAGCGTGGAAAAGCGCACCGGCAATGTGTCCGCAGGGACGAGCGTGTTTGCGATGATTGTTCTGGAAAAGCCGCTTTCTGCCATGCACCGGGAAATTGATATGGTGACAACGCCTGCGGGTGATCCAGTTGCGATGGTGCATTGTAACAACTGCACGTCAGATCTGAACGCATGGGTCGGGCTGTTTGCGGAGTTTGCAGAATGTTTTGGCATTAAAGCAGATAAAAATAAACTTTTTTCCACACTTTATCAAAAGGCGATGGAGGGCGATAAGGATTGCGGCGGCATGATCGCCTGCAATTATTATTCCGGGGAACCGGTGACCGGTCTGGAAGAGGGCCGTCCGATGTTTTTGCGCAGACCGGACAGTCATTTGGGACTTGCGAACTTTATGCGGTCACATTTATATGCGTCACTGGTGACGTTAAAGATCGGTCTGGACATTTTATTAAAAGAAGAGGACGTGAAAATCGATTCCATCACCGGACACGGCGGACTGTTTAAAACAAAAGGCGTCGGACAGAGTATTCTGGCGGCAGCCATGAACGCGCCGATTTCCGTGATGGAGACGGCGGGCGAGGGCGGCGCCTGGGGCATGGCGCTTCTGGCGGCATACATGCTTTCCAAAAAAGACGGACAGAGCCTTGGGGATTATCTGGACAGCCGGGTATTTGCTGAGAGAAAGTCAGAGACCATGGAGCCGGATCCGGCGGATGTCGCAGGCTTTGAGACGTATACGAAGCAGTATCAGGCATGCCTTGCAGCGGAAAAAGTTGCGGTACAGGCGTTCTGAAAAGATACAGGTGCAATGCTGCAAAATAGCGGCAGAAAACAGGGAGAAAACGATGCTGGAAGAACTCAAAAAAGCAGTATATGAAGCGAACATGGATTTGCCCCGGTATGGTCTGGTGACCTTTACCTGGGGCAACGTCAGCGGAATCGACAGAGAAAGCGGGCTGTTTGTCATTAAGCCAAGCGGCGTGGAGTATGATCAGCTGACCCCGGATGATATGGTTGTGATGGATCTGGACGGTAATAAAATAGAAGGAAGCTATCGTCCGTCCTCGGATACGGCAACGCATCTGGAGCTGTACCGGGCGTTTTCGAAGATCGGCGGAATCGTACATACCCATTCCTCCTATGCGACCAGCTGGGCCCAGGCAGGACGTGGGATTCCATGCTATGGAACGACGCATGCGGATTACATGTATGGGGAAATTCCGTGCGTGCGCTGTCTGACCCCGGAGGAGATTGCAGAAGCCTATGAGCAGAATACCGGCAGGCTGATCGTGGAGGAATTTGTCCGGATGGGAAAAGATCCGATGGCAGTTCCGGCAGTTCTGTGCAAAAACCACGGTCCCTTTACCTGGGGAAAGGATGCCAGAGAAGCGGTACACAATGCGGTCGTGCTGGAAGAGGTTGCAAAAATGGCATACCGGACAGAATCGATCAATCCGCAGGTAAAGCCGGCACCACAGGAGCTTCAGGATAAGCATTATTACAGAAAACATGGCGCAAACGCCTATTATGGTCAGGAGAAACACTAGAACAGGAGGAACAACATGGCAAAGCTGGTTATCAACGAGAACAAAACAGAAGGACACATCAACCCGGAAATTTATGGACATTTTTCCGAACATCTTGGCAGATGTATTTATGAGGGGCTGTATGTAAAGGAGGATTCTGGGATTCCCAATGTCAACGGCATGCGGACGGATGTTGTGGAAGCGCTGAAAGAGATGCAGATTCCGGTGCTGCGCTGGCCGGGCGGATGCTTTGCGGACGAGTATCACTGGAAAGACGGTATCGGGCCGAAAGAAAACCGCAAAAAGATGATCAACACGCACTGGGGCGGCGTTGTCGAGGACAACAGCTTTGGTACGCACGAATTTTTTGAGCTGTGCCGCCAGCTGGGCTGCAAAACCTATGTCAACGGCAACGTCGGAAGCGGAACCGTACAGGAAATGTCCGAATGGGTAGAATATATGACCTTTGAAGGCGTTTCTCCAATGGCAGATCTGCGGAAGAAAAACGGACACGAGAAGGCGTGGAAGGTGGACTATTTTGGCGTCGGCAACGAAAACTGGGGTTGCGGCGGAAACATGACACCGGAATATTATGGAAACCTGTACCGCAGATATCAGACCTATGTGCGCCATTATCAGGACAGCGCCCCGATTCAGAAAATCTGTGGCGGCCCGAACGCAGGGGATGACAACTGGACGAAGAAGGTGTTGGAAACCTGCTTTGCAAGTCCTGCGCCCGAGGATGCCCATGGATTTATGGATGGTCTGTCCATGCATTATTATACGGTTCCCGGGGAAAGCTGGATGAACAAGGGTTTTGCAACGGAGTTTACAACTGACGGCTGGTATCAGGCGCTTGGCAAGGCGCTTCACATGGATGATCTGATCAAAAAGCACGGCGCGATTCTGGATCAGTACGATCCGGAGAAAAAAATCGGTCTGATTGTGGACGAATGGGGCAACTGGCACGAAGTAGAGCCGGGAACCAATCCTGGATTTTTGTATCAGCAGAACACGATGCGGGATGCGCTTGTAGCTGCCGTGACGCTCAATATTTTCAACAAGCATTGTGACCGCGTGAAGATGGCGTGCATTGCGCAGCTTATCAATGTGCTGCAGTCCGTGATTTTGACAGAAGGCGAAAAGATGATTCTGACGCCTACTTATCATATTTTCCATATGTATAAATATCATCAGGATGCAGAGCTTTTGCACAGCGACTTAACCGGTGTCGACACGATCCAAAACGGCGAATTTTCCATTCCGGCGCTGCAGGAATCCGTATCCGTGCAGAAAGATGGCACGATCACGGTTACGTTGGCGAATCTGTCCGCAGAGCAGAGCTATCCTGTGGAAATCGCGCTGACGGAAAAGAAGAACTGCACTGTTTCTGCAAAGATCCTGACCGGCGCAATGAATGCGCATAACACGTTCGAGGAGCCGGATGCTGTGAAGGAAGAATTCTTTGAGGGTGTGGCGGAAAAGGACGGTACCCTGAGTCTGGAAATTCCTGCGTGCAGCGTCATCTGCCTGCGGATTTCCTGAAAATGGACACACAGAAGAAGCCTTGCTTGAAATGCCTGCTGCGGGAGCTTGACGAAGAAGCTTATATGAAACAGCTGCACCGCTATATCGTACAGCTCGATCCGGATGTAAAAACGGCGCAGCAGGTGTATGAAAAACGGCTGGAACTATGTAAGGCGTGCGACTATCTGGAAGCCGGTACCTGTCTGGCATGCGGCTGTTATGTGGAGCTGCGGGCTGCGGTGAAAAAGAATCGCTGTCCGTATCGCCACTGGGAAAAGTAGACCCTGCGGATGGCTGACGTTGTGGCAGCATGGATCGACCGTGACAGGAGCGCAGACGGAAGAAGCCGGGTATCGCAGTCAGGAAAAGCAGGACATCGTAGCTGGATAAACCAGGAAAAAGGGGAGAAATCAGATGCTGCATATCAGAAATCTGGAAGAGGGCGTGGAGCTGTTCAAGGTGCTTGGCTCGGATATCCGGGTGAACATCATTTTACTGCTGTTAAAAGAAAAAGAAATGAATATGAATGAGATCGCAGCCAGGCTGCAGATCACTAACGGCGCGCTGACCAGCCATATCCGAAAGCTGGAGGAGGCCGGGCTGATCCGTGTGACCCAGGACAGCGCCGGACATGGAAACCAGAAGGTGTGCAGCGTTTTGGAAACCCGAATCCTGGTGGAGATCGGGACGCAGGAGGAGACAGGAGAAGGCAGTATTTTCCGGGCAGAAATTCCGGTGGGGCAGTATTCGGACTATCAGGTATTTCCCACCTGCGGCATTTCCACGACGAAAAAGATGATCGGTGAAGTGGACGATCCCCGCTATTTTGCCCATCCGGATCGCGCGGAAGCTGGAATTTTATGGCTTTCGAAAGGCTATGTGGAATATCTGGTCCCGAATATCCTTCCGGCAGGACAAAAGATAGACGAGCTTACCTTCACCATGGAGATTTCCAGTGAGGCACCGGGCTTTAATAACGACTGGCCCTCTGATATTACCTTTTTATTAAATGACACGCCGGTTGGAGTGTGGACATCTCCGGGAGACTTTGGGGACAGGCACGGGCTGTTTACACCCAGCTGGTGGTTTTCCGGATGGAATCAGTACGGACTGTTAAAAATGCTTGTTATCGATCAGAACGGGACATATATTGATGGAATGAAAATTTCAGACGTTTCCACAACTCAGCTGCAGCTCGATTATAAAAGCCAGATCCGGTTAAAATTTGCCGTACAGGAGGATGCTGCCCATGTGGGCGGCATGACGCTCTTTGGCAGCGGCTTTGGCAATTACAGTCAGGGAATCCGTGTGCGGATGCGCTACAGCCCGATGGAAAAAGGGAATGAATGAGATCTTTAGAAGAATAGAGGTGCGGCCTCAGCTGATTTGTTCGCCTTTTTGTCAGCTGAGGCCGTTTCTTTTGTTTGCTACGCCTTTTCTCCCTGCGCTGGTTTTTTTCATACAGGCATCTACCGATTTACGCAGAATCTTCGCTTCTCCAAAGCCCAGACGGAAGGATTTGCCGTCCTGCATCGTTACCTTAAGCATGGAGATGGATCGGATATGCCGCATGTTGAGCACTGTATTACTGGCAAGCAGGATAAAGTTATCATATTTGCTTAAAGTGCCGCAAAACGAAGCAAGGGACATATCGGTTGTGTATTCTCCGCCGTCGGCAGTGTGAATGCAGACTTGACGGTTGTTTTTCGGCCAAGCGTAGGAAATTTGGTCCTCCGTCAGGTAAATGGTGTCGGTCTGGTTGCGGAATTCGAGTTTTTTTACCTTGCTGTTTTTAATGGACAGCAGATGGTCGATGGTTTCGGTAAGCTCGGAAACGACAATGGGCTTGTCCAGAAAAAGCGCATTATCGGGAAGATTTTTCGATTTGCGGTAGTCTACCTTATCGCAGCAAAAAACGATGGGGACATCTGTGCCATCGGCCCGAAGCATGTGGGAAAGCTCGATCGCATCGCAGCCGTCTTCTGTCATATCCATAAAAATTGCATCATAGATCATAGGCGTTACGAGGATAGATTCCTTACTGCCGAAAGAGTCCACATACAGGACACCGGTTGTATTCAGGCGGCGGTCAGATTCCCGTCCGAGAAGGCGTTCCATTTGTTTTCGGTCCGCCATATGGTCATCACAGATTGCCAAGTGCATAATAATACCTCCTGATCTTTTGTAAATAGCATTCAAAGATGCGATTTTGCGAATGGTGCAAGTGAACTGTAAATTTTTTAGCTGCGTTTTACAGGATGCCTGTAAGCGCCGGCCTGTTATAAGAGGGAAATGGAAACAGGACCGAACAGGATGTACAAAACCGCAGCAATCTGTAGGATTAAAATAGCGGGCATTCCCCAGACGAACTGTGGATGCAGTGTCTTGTGATGGAATGTATACATCCCGGCGATGCTTCCGATGCTGCCGCCGATGATGGCGAGCAGAAACAGCGTCGATTCCGGAATGCGCCATGCCTTGCGGCGTGCGCGGTTTTTATCAATTCCCATTGCAGCAAATCCTGCAAGGTTTACAATCAGCAGATAAATTGCCAAAATCAGTAAAACATCCATTCAAAAACTCCCTGTATTTTTAAAAATTAAATCACTTCGTATTTATTATAGGATTTATTATAGGAGATCGAAAAAAAGATTGCAAGAAGCCGGGGCAAAAAAAGATACGAGTGAACTGTAACCAAAAAAGAGCTTCCGTGCCAAAAGCACGGAAGCCCTTTTTTAGCGTATAGTGATTAGTTGTTGTTCTTTTCTACTTCCTGCATCTTCATTGCACGAACCTTGCTGGAAAGTCCGAACAGGTTGATGAAGCCTTCTGCATCGTGATGGTCATACAGATCGCCGGTTGTGAAGGAAGCAAGGCTTTCATTGTAGAGAGAGTAAGGAGAAGTTGTGCCGGCTTTGATGATATTGCCCTTGTAGAGCTTGAATTTTACTTCGCCGGTTACATATTCCTGAGTCTTTTCTACGAATGCCTGAACTGCCTCGCGCAGAGGAGTGAACCATTTGCCTTCGTATACAATCTGAGCCATCTTGTTGCCCATATCGATCTTTTCTGCATAGGTATCGCGGTCGAGGATCAGCTCTTCCAGCTGCTGATGTGCCTCCATCAGGATCGTTCCGCCGGGAGTCTCATAAACGCCGCGGGATTTCATGCCGACAACACGGTTCTCTACGATATCGACGATGCCGATGCCGTGCTTTGCGCCCAGCTTGTTCAGAGTGCGGATGATGTCGGAAACCTTCATCTCTACACCATTTACGCTCTTCGGAACGCCTTTTTCAAAGGTCATGGTAACATATTCTGCCTCGTCGGGAGCTTCCTCGGGAGTGCAGCCTAAAACAAGCAGATGTCCGTAGTTGGGCTCGTTTGCGGGATCCTCCAGCTCCAGACCTTCATGACTGATGTGCCAGATGTTACGGTCGCGGCTGTAGCTGGAATCTGCAGAGAAAGGAAGGTGAATGCCGTGAGCCTGGCAGTATTCGATTTCGGATTCCCGGGAATCCATGGTCCACTTATCGTTTCTCCATGCAGCAATGATCTTTAAATCAGGAGCCAGGGCTTTGATGCCGAGCTCGAAACGGATCTGGTCGTTGCCCTTGCCGGTAGCGCCGTGGCAGATTGCGGTAGCGCCCTCTTTGCGGGCAACCTCAACCAGCTTCTTTGCGATCAGCGGACGCGCCATAGAGGTGCCCAGCAGGTATTTGTTTTCGTACACAGCATGTGCCTGTACGCAGGGAACGATGTATTCGTCGCACAGTTCGTCATTTACATCGAGGATATATAATTTGGAAGCACCGCAGGAGATTGCTCTTTCTTCCAGACCGTCCAGCTCTTCTTCCTGTCCGCAGTCGATGCAGACGCAGATAACTTCGTAGTCGAAATTCTCTTTCAGCCACGGAATGATGGCTGTGGTATCCAGACCGCCGGAATACGCTAAAATAACTTTTTCTTTCATGATAATTACTCCTCCATATGCTGTGTTTGATTTTTCTTTCAAGCTGTGTCAAGATAAGGATGGAAGCATCCGTTCCCGACTGACTGAAATTACTATACACCCGGATGCGAAGGAATGCAAGTGTAAATTTATGCAAATTATAAATATTTTATTCAGAAAAAATGGAATATATTCCAAAAATACTTGAATATTATACATGAATGCAGTATGATTATGCAATGTTAAGGAGGAAAAGAAAATGATTCAGGTTGGAATTATCGGAGCGACCGGCTATGCCGGCGGGGAGCTGGTCCGTCTTTTATACGGGCATAAAGAGGCAGAAATCAAATGGTACGGATCCAGAAGCTATGTGGATCAGAAATATGCGTCTGTTTATCAGAATATGTTTCAGATTGTAGAGGATGTTTGTAAGGATGATAATTTAAAGCAGCTGGCAAAAGAGGTCGATGTGATCTTTACTGCGACGCCCCAGGGCTTCCTGGCAGGAGTTCTGGATGAGGAAATCCTTTCCAATACAAAGGTGATCGATCTGAGTGCGGATTTTCGGATCAAGGACGTTGCTACTTATGAAAAGTGGTATGGAATCGAACATAAATCTCCGCAGTTTATTCCGGAAGCGGTTTACGGTCTGTGTGAAAGAAACCGTGAGGCGATCAAACAGGCTCGTCTGGTAGCAAATCCGGGCTGTTATCCCACCTGCTCCATTACTTCGATCTTTCCGCTGGCAGCAGAGGGACTGATCGATATGGATACGCTGATTATTGATGCAAAGAGCGGTACCTCCGGGGCAGGGCGCAGTGCAAAGGTTGCAAACCTGTACTGTGAGGTGAATGAAAATATCAAGGCATACGGTGTTGCGAGCCATCGCCATACGCCGGAGATCGAGGAGCAGTTGTCCTATGCGGCAGGCTGTCCGGTTGTGCTGAACTTTACACCGCATCTGGTTCCGATGAACCGTGGAATTCTGGTGACGGCTTATGCTTCCTTAAAAGAAGTGAAAAAGCCGGACGGAAGCCTTGGACTGCCGGATGCTGCAATGATTCGGGCAGCCTATGACAAATATTATCAGGATGAGAAGTTTGTGCGCGTGCTGCCGGAGGGTGTGTGCCCGGAAACGAAGTGGGTAGAGGGCAGCAATTTTGTAGATGTGAACGTTAAGGTCGATCCGCGGACGAAGCGTGTGATTATGATGGGTGCCATGGATAATCTGGTGAAGGGCGCGGCAGGACAGGCAGTGCAGAATATGAATCTGATGTTTGGACTGGAGGAGTCCGAGGGCCTGGATCTTGTGCCGATGTTCCCGTAAGGGACGGTGGATTCCCGGCAGACTTTGACCGCCCCGGCAGCCGACTGCATTGCGTCCCCGGGATTTGCGCGCTGAAACTTTTATGCAAAAGCGCGTCGGCTTCCTAAGGGCGCACCTCACGTCCGAAACTTGCAGGCATGGTGGTAGGTTTTTGGCTGCTTTGGCGGTTGTGCATGCCTGCTTCGGACAGTCGGACGTTCGGTGCCGGAAGCCTGTGCGTTTTTGCAAAAGTTTCGCTTGCAAATCAAGGGGACGCAATTGCAGTCGGCAGCCGGGGCTGGCAATCAGTCTGCGCGGTGAGGCCTGGTTGCCTGCGGCAACAGCGGCCCGGGATGTAGGGCTGAGTTTGTTGTGGGCTGGTCGGCTGCGCCGACTGCGCCTACTTCGGCGGTGAGGCCTGGTTGCCTGCGGCAACAGCGGCCTGTGAGGTAGGGTTGAGTTTGTTGGGGGCTGGTCGCCGTAGGCGACTTTGCCCTGTTGGGGTAAAAAGGTCTTGATTTTCCATGGAGTTGTTTGTAAAATCTAGGGTTAGAGAATTTTTGTGCTTTGAAATGGCTTTGAGGATTTGAGGTGTTTTGGATGGCTGTCGGGCAGGAGTTGGTGGTGCATCCTTTTTCGCCGGTTGTGGACGGGCATTCCAGGGTGTTGATTTTAGGGAGTCTGCCGTCGGTGAAGTCGAGGGAGAATCATTTTTATTACGGGCATCCGCAGAACCGGTTTTGGAAGGTTTTAGCGGGGGTGTGTCAGGCGGAGGTTCCGGTGTCGGTGGAGGAGAAAAAGGCTTTTTTGCTGGCAAATGGGATCGCTGTGTGGGATGTGATCGCTTCCTGTCGGATTGTAGGGTCTTCGGACAGCTCCATCCGGGATGTGGCAGCAAACGATGTGGCCGGGCTTTTGCAGGATTCCAGGATTGAGGCGGTGTTTTGCAACGGCGCAAAGTCATGGGAGTTATATCACAGGTATTGTGAGAAGGCATGTCAGCGGGAAGCGGGGAAGCTTCCCTCCACGTCGCCGGCGAATGCGGCATGGTCGCCTGAACGGCTGATAAAAAGCTGGGGCGAGGCGCTTTTGCCTTATGTTGGCCCTGGCAGGAAAGGATAAATAACAATGGTTACAGTGCGCAGCATGCAAATAGAGGATTATGATCAGGTATACGCCCTTTGGATGACGATTCACGGGTTTTCGATCCGGACGATCGACGATTCCAGAGAAGGGGTGGAGCGGTTTTTGAAGCGAAATCCCGGAATCAGCGTAGTCGCTGAGATGGACGGCAGAGTGGTCGGCGCGATTTTATGCGGGCATGACGGGCGCAGGGGCTGTCTGTATCACGTCTGTGTGCATGAGGATTACCGGATGCATGGGATCGGCAGGGCGATGGTGGTGCACTGTATGAATGCGCTGCAGCAGGAGGGCATCAATAAGGTGTCCCTGATCGCGTTTACGAAAAATGATATCGGCAACGCCTTCTGGAAGCAGATCGGCTGGACGAAGCGCGAAGATTTAAACTATTACGATTTTGTTTTAAATCAGAAAAATATCGAAAATTTCAACGCTTGAGCGGGCAAAAGATACTGCTCAATCTGACATAAAAAGAAAGGCAGGAGGAACATATGGAGATCATTACAGGCGGCGTAACCGCGGCAAAGGGATTTATGGCAGCCGGCGTAGAGGCCGGGATCAAGTATCAGAACAGAAAAGATATGGCAATGGTGTATTCCAAAACGCCGTGTCGCGCAGCGGGCGTGTTTACGACGAATGTAGTAAAAGCGGCTCCTGTTTTATGGGATAAGGAAGTCGTAGAGAGCGAGTGGGAAGCTCAGGCGATCGTTGTAAACTCCGGCATCGCAAATGCGTGTACCGGAAAGCTCGGCTATGAATATTGCAGGGAGACGGCAGGAGCCGCAGCAGATGCGCTGGAGATTTCTCCTCAGAGCGTCCTGATTTGTTCGACCGGCGTCATCGGTATGCAGCTTCCGATGGAAAAAATGACCGAAGGTGTGCGTATGCTGGCAAAGGCGATCAAGCCCGGAGAAGAGGCAGGAACCGATGCGGCAAAGGCGATTATGACAACGGATACCCGCAACAAGCAGGTTGCAGTAAAGGTGACGATTGGTGGAAAAGAAGTAACCATCGGCGGCATGTGCAAAGGCTCCGGTATGATTCATCCGAATATGTGCACAATGCTCGCATTTGTGACAACGGATGTGAATATCTCCAAAAAGCTTCTGCAGGAAGCACTGAGCGCTGACGTGCAGGATACCTTCAACATGGTTTCCGTAGACGGCGATACCTCGACGAACGATACGCTGCTTGTGCTGGCAAACGGTCAGGCGGAAAACCCTGAAATCACGGAAAAGGGCGCGGACTACGATACGTTTGTGGAAGCGCTTCATTTTGTCAATGAGACGCTGGCGAAGAAGATCGCAGGCGACGGCGAGGGCGCAACCGCACTGTTCGAGGTAAAGGTCATTCATGCGGATAATAAGGAAGATGCAAAGACCCTGGCAAAATCGGTCATCACCTCCAGCCTGACAAAGGCAGCCTTGTTCGGACACGATGCGAACTGGGGACGGATTCTGTGTGCGCTGGGCTATTCCGGGGCAAAATTCGATCCCGAGGCGATAGAACTGTATCTGGAAAGCAGCGCCGGAAAGATCCTGATCTTCAAGGATGGCATGGCGGCGGATTACAGCGAGGAAGAAGCGACCCGGATTCTGTCCTGCTCCGAGGTGACTGCACTTGTGGATATGAAGATGGGCGAGGCGGAAGCGACAGCCTGGGGCTGCGACTTAACCTACGATTATGTCAAGATTAACGCGGACTACCGCAGTTGACGCGAACCGGCGTTAGAACGATAAAACAGTCTCACAGCGCCGCAAAAGGAAGCGTGCGCAGAAATGGGAGGAAAAAGTGGAAAAACCGGAAATGGAACAGATCATGAAAAAAGCGGAGGTGCTGATTGAAGCGCTCCCCTATATCCAGAAATTCAACCGGAAAATTATCGTGGTAAAATACGGCGGCAGCGCCATGAGCAACGAAGAGCTGCAGAAAAACGTCATCAAGGACGTGACGCTGTTAAAGCTGGTAGGGTTTAAGCCGATCATCGTACACGGCGGCGGCAAGGCCATCAGCAAATGGGTGGCAAAAGCCGGCAAGGAGCCTGTTTTTGTCAACGGATTGCGCGTGACGGACGCTGAAACGATGGAAATCGCGGAAATGGTACTGGGGCGCGTCAACAAAAATCTGGTTGCAATGGTACAGGAGCTTGGCGTACCCGCAGCTGGCATCAGCGGCAAGGACGGCGGTCTTCTGCAAGTGGAAAAGAAATATTCCGATGGGAAGGATATCGGCTTTGTCGGCGATGTGACCAAAGTAAATCCCAAGATTTTATATGATCTGATCGACCGCGATTACCTTCCGATCGTAGCTCCGGTGGGCATGGATGAAAATTGCGAGACCTATAATATCAATGCAGACGACGCAGCGTGCGCGATCGCAAGGGCGGTCGGCGCGGACAAGCTCGTGTTCCTGACGGATGTAGAAGGTCTGTACAAAGACTTTTCTGATAAATCCTCTTTCATCTCCCGCATTACAGCAAGCGACGCGGAAGCGCTTGTCAGCAGCGGCGAGATCGGCGGCGGCATGCTGCCGAAGTTAAACAACTGTACGGCGGCAGTCAAAGGCGGCGTCAACCGGGTACATATCCTGGACGGCAGAATCCCCCACTGTCTGCTTTTGGAAATTTTTACAGATCATGGGATCGGAACGGCGATTGTCGGAGACGATGAGTAGGTTTAAAGCAGTGCAAAGCACCTTCGGTACAAAGTGCCTGCGGAATGGAGGAAACATGGGTGAATTGATGCAGCAGTATATCGACGAAGCCGAACAGGATCTTCTGCATACCTATAATCGGTATCAGGTCGTTCTGGATCGCGGCGACGGCGTATCTTTATATGATATAGAAGGAAAACGGTATTTGGATTTTGTGGCTGGTATCGCGGTGTTTGCCCTCGGCTATCATAATGCCGAGTACAATGATGCACTGAAGGCGCAGATCGACAAGGTCATCCACACCTCGAATTATTATTACAATGTTCCTGCGGTGGAAGCGGCAAGACATCTGAAAAAGGTTTCCCGGATGGACCGCGTGTTCTTCACCAACAGCGGTGCGGAAGCGATCGAGGGCGCGATCAAGGCGGCGCGGAAATATGCTTATTTAAAAGACGGCACGACGGATCATGAGATCATTGCCATGAACCATTCGTTCCACGGTCGGACGATGGGAGCACTGTCGGTAACCGGCAATCCGCATTATAGAGAGGCATTTGAGCCCGGAATCGGCAATATCCGGTTTGCCGATCTCAACGATTTTGACAGCGTGCTGGCATGTGTAAATGACAAGACGTGCGCAATTTTGCTGGAAACCGTGCAGGGAGAAGGCGGAATTTATCCGGTACAGGAGGACTTTCTGAAAAAAGTGCGCGCGCTGTGCGATGAAAAGGATATCCTGCTGATTCTGGATGAAATCCAGTGCGGCATGGGACGGACCGGCTATTGGTATGCGTGGCAGAAATACGGCGTAAAGCCGGATATCATGACGACGGCAAAAGCCCTTGGCTGCGGTGTTCCGGTAGGTGCATTTTTAATGACGGAAAAGGTCGGACAGCATTCACTTACGGCAGGCGACCACGGTACAACCTACGGCGGCAATCCGCTGGCATGTGCAGCTGTGGCAAAGGTGCTGGAGCTGTTTGAAGAAAACAATATTCTGGAGCATGTGCGGGAGGTATCGGCTTATCTGGAAGAAAAGCTGGACAGCCTGGCAGCAAAATATGATTTTATCACGGACAGAAGAGGCATGGGACTGATGCAGGGACTTGTCTTTGACCGTCCGGTTGCGCCTGTGATCAACGCAGCGCTGGAAAACGGTCTGATTCTGATCAACGCGGGAACCAATATTATCCGCTTCGTTCCGCCTCTTGTCATCACCGACGCAGATGTGGATGAAATGATCGAAATTCTGGATTCATGCCTGAAAACGTTTCAGGAGCAAAACGCGTAGCTGCCGGGAAACGGCGGCGCGGCAAAAAAGAAAGAAATGGAGAGGAACATGTCTTTTTACCCAAAACTGATCGGGGCGGTCTGCGGTGTCTGTGCTGCGGGGGCTTTGATTTATGCGGGCGTCTCTGCCATGGATAAGGCAGGCGTTTCTACGGACGGTATTTTGTCGTCCAAACCGACGCTGACGGTATGGTATACCGAGGAAAAACTGGAGGATTATCTTTCCGCGATGGCGCTTGAATATCAGGATGCGACCGGCGTGCGTGTTGTTCCGGTTTTGAAAAGCGGTCTGGAATATCTCGAGGCAGTAAACGACGCTTCCATCGCAGAGGAATCGATGCCGGATGTTTACCTGATCAGCAATGACGGACTGGAAAAAGCGTACCTTGCCGGGCTGGCGGTAAATGTGAAGGATCAGAATGCTGTCCTGAATACCGAAAATTTCCCGCAGACTGCACTGGACGCTGTGACCTATCAGGGACATGCGGTTGCTTATCCGCTGTATTTTGAAACCAGCGCGCTTGTATACAACCAGACGTATCTGGAGCAGGCGGCGGCAGAGCTGGAAACGGACGAGGTGTCCCTGATTCCGAAAACGATTGATGATATCCGGAATTTTGCGGATGAGTACAACGCGCCGGAAACGGTAGAATCGGTTTTCCGATGGGATGTATCTGATTTTTTCTATAATTATTTCTTTGCAGGAAATTATATCACCGTTGGCGGAAGCTGCGGGGATGATTCGTCCCGGATCAACATCTATAATCAGGATGCGGTTTACGGGCTTGCGGCGTACCAGAAGCTGAGTCAGTTTTTCTCGATCGATGCGGCGACTTCGAGCTACGACCAGGTTGTGCAGGATTTTTTGGATGGAAAGCTGGTTTATACGATCGCGACCACCGATATTCTGGATCGGGTTGTGCAGGCGAAGGCAGACGGAAGCTTTGCGTGGGAATACGGCGTAGCGTCCCTGCCGGATATCAGTGAAACGGTTTGCTCCCGCGGTATTTCCGTGACCGGAAGCATTGTTGTAAACGGCTACGGCAAGCATCAGGACGAGGCGGATAATTTCGCAGCATGGCTTTGCACGGACAGCGCGGATAAGCTGTTTGACCGCAGTACCCTTGTGCCTGCCAAAAAGAGCGCAGCGCAGCAGACGGAGGAGATGGCAGCGTTCTGGCAGGAATACAGTCAGACGGTTCCGGTGCCGAAGCTGATGGCGACTGCGAACTTCTGGGTACAGATGGAGATCGCGGAGACGAAAATCTGGGAGGGAGAAAACGTTTCGGACGTTTTAAAAGACCTTTCGGAAAAAATAATGACACAGGTAACCGGCACGCAGTACGTGGAAGAAGAATATATCGAAGTGCCTACGGAGACTCAAATCGATTACGCCGAGGGCGAAGAAGAATAAGAACGTGTATAAAAATCCAACCATAACGCATACTGTATTTCATACCGGACGCTGTCAGGGCGGACGGAAGAAGGAGGCTTGCAGGATGGTTGGATTTTTGATTGCAGTTTTATCCGGGGTTCTGATGAGCGTGCAGGGCATTTTCAATACACAGGTCACAAAAGCGTCGAGCATCTGGTCTGCGAATGTGTTTGTGCAGGCGACGGCGCTGCTGTCGTGCCTGGCAGTTTGGCTTGCAGCGGACCGGTCGAATCTGTTTGCCGTGTTTAGGAGCGAGCCGAAGTATCTGCTGCTTGGCGGCGTACTCGGCGCCGGGATTACCTGGACAGTGATTAAGGCGATGGCGATGCTTGGACCTGCAAGGGCGGTTCTGTTTATCGTGGTGGCGCAGATCGCGGCGGCGTACCTTGTGGAGCTGTTTGGGCTGTTCGGCGTTGAAAAAGCAGCGTGGGAGTGGAGAAAGGCGATCGGACTTGCTGTAGCGGCTGTCGGAATTGCCGTTTTTCAGTGGAAATAGCGCCCGGAATATGCTATCCTACCAGTAGTGAGAGGTCTGCAGAAGGAGCTGGATTTTGGTATCTGCAGCCATGAAATACAAGAGAGGATGTGTATTTGATTGTCTTATCAGACGTTATTTTTACAGCAGTCTTATCGGGACTGTACGAAACAGTATGAGGAAATTCTGCACAACCCGAACCTGCCGTTGTGGGATTATGTGGTGCTGACGGCTTCGAACGAGGCTCAGGCTCAGGCATATCGTGCGCAGATTTCCTACCGCTTAAAGCATCAGATGCTCCCGGAAAAGACACACTATGCGGTGCTGCCTGATCCGGACGGCAAGCGCGTCGGAAGCGGCGGCGCGACTTTAAATGTGCTGCGATATATCCGGGAGCATGCGGCGGGGAAGCAGAGTCCGGCTGCCGTGCTGCATAGCGCAGTGCAGGGTGACGGCGCAGCAGAGAGCAGGCAGTTCGTGTCTGCGCAGCCCGGCGAAGCAGCTTGCCACGCCTTTGACGGCAAGCGTATTCTGGTCATCCATTCCGGCGGGGACAGTAAGCGCGTGCCCCAGTATTCCGCCTGCGGCAAGCTCTTTTCCCCCGTGCCGCGGATTCTTCCAAACGGTCGTAGATCGACGCTGTTCGACGAATTTATGATTGCCATGTGCGGTGTTGCGGCGCGGATGAACGCCGGAATGCTTGTCTGCTCCGGGGATGTGCTGCTGCTGTTTAACCCGCTGCAGATCGATTTTTACGGAAAAGGCGCAGCGGCGCTGTCGATCAAGGAGCCTGCAGAAATCGGCAAAAACCACGGTGTATACAGACGAGACAGGGAAGGAAATGTCGGCGGATTTTTACATAAAAAGACCGTAGAGCAGCTGCACGAAATGGGTGCGGTGGACGAGCACGGGTATGTGGATATTGACACCGGCGCGGTTATGATGAGCGTAGACCTGCTCAATTCCCTTTACAGTCTGATCGACACAGAGGAAAAGTTTGCCGCCTGTGTCAACGAACAGGCGCGGCTTTCGTTTTATGCGGACTTTCTGTATCCACTGGCGTCGGATTCCACCCTGGAGCAGTATTATCAAGAGACGCCCGAGGGTGAGTTTACACCGGAGCTGAGAGCCTGCCGGGAAAAAATCTGGGCGGCGCTGCATCCTTATCAGATGAAGCTGATCCGGATGTCACCGGCGGCATTTATCCATTTTGGGACGACCCGGGAGCTGCTGCATCTGATGACGGAGAGGATGGAGCAATTTACGCATCTGGGCTGGCAGGCGCGGATCAACACCAACAGTCAGGAAAAAAGCTATGGGGCTGGAAACAGCTATATCAGTCTGCGTGCAGACGTTGGCGCGGGAAGCTATATCGAGGACAGCTATTTGCATCATGGTACGGTTGTCGGGGAGCGCTGCGTGATCTCCGGCGTGACGCTGGATGGGCAGAGCGTTCCGGCGGATACGGTACTGCATGGGCTAAAGCTGCAGGATGGCAGGTTTGTTGTCCGGATGTACGGCGTTTGCGACAATCCGAAGGAAGCGGCATTATTTGGAAAAAAGATCGGCGAACCGTTGTGGACGGCGGCAGTTTATCCGATTCGAAATACGATTCAGGAAGCAGTATCTGCGACACTGCGTGCATATGAAGACGGTTTTCCAACACTGAAAGACGGGATTTCTTTAAAGGACAGCTTCAACCAGGCGGATGTGACGGCGATTCTGCCCTGGCAGGATAAGCTGGAGGATAAGGTAAAAATCGAATCCCTGTTGGAGGCCATCGACAAAAAGGATAATCTCCATGAGGCGGTGAAGGTGTTCAACGGGGAGATCAATGCGCGTGTAATCCGGCAGCTTTGCGGTCTGGCGGAAAAGCTGGACGAACAGGAGCTGTTTGAATTTTCCCGGAAAATCCGGATTTATTATGCGCTGTCCTGTCTGACGAAGCAGGATAAGTATCTTGACCTGTGCCTGGATACGATCCGAAACGCGATTCTTGTCGGGGCGGTGGCAGGGCTTTCCTACGATCCGACGGCAAAAATGGAGCAGGAGGAAGTGGTGGTACGCCTGCCCGTGCGCGTCAACTGGGGCGGCGGCTGGAGCGATACGCCTCCATATTGCATGGAGCACGGCGGAACGGTGCTGAATGCGGCGGTGAAGCTGGACGGACAAAATCCTGTCGAGGCAGTTGTGAAAAAGATTCCGGGCAATCAGATCGTGCTGGCCAGCGCGGACAGCGGCGCAGAGCAGGCATTTTCTGAAATCAGTCAGCTGCAGGATTCCAGCAATCCTTACGATCCCTTTGCCCTGCATAAGGCGGCGCTGATCGCCTGCGGCATCATTCCGTACCGGGAGCAGATTTCTGTCGAAGAGGTGACAAAAAATCTCGGCAGCGGGCTCTATTTGTCCACACAGGTGATTCATATCCCGAGAGGCAGCGGCCTCGGTACGTCCTCGATTCTTGCGGGCGCATGTGTCAAGGCGATTTACCGGATGCTCGGAAAGGAGCTGTCCCAGGAGGAGCTGTACAACCGGGTCCTGTGCATGGAGCAGATTATGTCCACGGGCGGAGGCTGGCAGGACCAGGTGGGAGGGCTTGCGCCTGGAATCAAAATGGTGACCAGCGATGCGGCGATTATACAGGAAATCGGCTGCAGTCCATGCAGCATCAGCACAGAGACGCTGCAGGAGTTAAACGAGCGATTCTGCCTGATTTATTCCGGACAGCGCAGGCTTGCAAGAAACCTGCTGCGCGATATTGTAAGCCGCTATGTGAGCGGGAACCCGGATACGGTGGAGGTGCTTTATGAGATCCAGCGGATAGCGGTTTTGATGCGCTTTGAGCTGGAAAAGGGAAATGTAGACGGCTTTGCACAGCTCCTGAACCAGCACTGGGAGCTTTCCAGACGGCTGGATGGCGGCTGTACCAATACCTGTATTGATATGATCTTTAGTTCCGTGGAGGATCTGATCGACGGAAAGATGATCTGCGGCGCAGGCGGCGGAGGTTTTTTACAGGTTATCCTGAAAAAAGGCGTGACTGCGGAACAGGTGCAGAAGCGTCTGAGAGAGGTATTCCAGGACAGTGGCGTGGAGGTATGGCGCTGCAGCCTGGTGTGATGACAGCGTGTGCGGCGAAAATACGGCGTGGCAGGCGCGCTGCTGCAGAATAAGTTTAAGGGGATATTCGATATGTTGAAGGGAATTTCACCACTGATTTCACCGGAGCTGTTAAAGGTTCTTGATGAAATGGGACACGGAGACGAGATCGTGCTGGCGGATGCGAACTTTCCGTCCAGCAGCATCGGACAACGGGTGATCCGTGCGGATGGAATCGGTACGGCAGAGCTTTTGGCGGCGATTTTGCCGTTGTTTCCGCTGGATCAGTACGATCCCGAGCATTTCGTCCTGATGGAGGTCGTGCCGGGAGATACGGTTGTACCGGTGATCTGGGAGGCTTATAAGGCTCTCCTGAACTATTATGAGCCGGAAACAGAGGTGCATAAGATCGAGCGGTTTGCCTATTACGAGCGCGCCAAAAAGGCGTACTGCGTGGTAGCGACTGGAGAAAAAGCCCAGTATGCCAATATCATTTTGAAAAAGGGTGTTGTGAAGTAGGGGCTGGAAAAAGGTTGGCGGGTGTATGCACAGCCTGCTTTTGCAAGTGGCGGCGAAGTGAAGGTCGTAGAGGGAGATGTAAACGGAGAGTAGTAGTTCCGGCTGGCTATGCGGTGCAGACGCTGCTGAATCAGGAAGGATACAGTGGATTTTTATACCTGAGCGCAGTTTTCGGTGCAGTGCCGGAAGAAGCATAATAGATGGAAAAGTCGCCCAGGGCGGAAGCTGCCACCGTCCTGCGGCGGTTTGTGGAGATCGTCATCGATCCGCAGACCGCAAAGGGATGGCACAGAAGAACAGCGGAAAATAGAGATAAGTAAAAAAGAGCTCCTGTTGGAACCATGCCAGGAAAGCAAGTGTGGTTTCCAACAGGAGCTTTTTTATTCAATACAATAGAATGCTCGCAGAGCGTGCATTCTATTGTATTTGGTATGCGCTGTAAGCGCGTTAGTTTGCATTTCCATCATCGACAGGGACATTGTCGGCTGCGCTGCCGTCGGAAGACGGTGCAGCTGCGGCAGACTGTGTCTGGACAGAGGTTTGTGCGGCATTTAACTGATTGATCTGTGCGTTGAGGCTGTCGATGCGGCTCTGTGCCTCGTCAACAGCGCTCTGTGCAGCCGCTTTTGCATTGTCATCGGCAGCCGCTGCAAGCGCTTGATCTGCAATCGCCTTATCCTCTACTGCGGTCTGGAGCTGCTGCTGCAGGCTTACGAGCAGAGCTTCGTACTGTGCAGAGTTGCTGCGCAGCTGAAGCTCGAGCCGTTCCTGCTCGATGATCTGATCTGCACCGGGGGTTGTCATGAAGACGGAGCTGTGCTCGCAGACCCTCTGGGAATCCTCGGAGGTCACCTGACCGGTCAGGATACGTTCGTTTTCCGGAAGCATTTCCAGAGTACCCTCTGTTGCAAAGGGGCAGGCATCTGCTGCGGGAAGACCGCTGTAGGCGCAGACACTACCCTGATAGTGTACGTCACAGGTTTCGGTCGGAACCGTATCTGCAGCAAAATATTCTGTCTTTAAGGTTTCACCGCAGAGTGCGGTCGGCAGCTTACCAGACTGCGCGCAGACAGTCTGAGCGACGATATCGGCAGGCTGGGAGAAGGATTTGTTTTCCAGACCTTCATGCACCTGACTCATGACTGCTTTCCAGAGCTTCTTTGCAAGGCTTCGTTCTTCGCCCTTGCGCAGCTTTGTGTTGTTGTCATAACCTGTCCAGGTCGTACAGGTGTAGTACGGTGTGTAGCCGGAGAACCAGATATCGTTATAATCGGACGTCGTACCGGTTTTACCGGCGATGGACATGCCGCCGAAGTTGACAGCAGTACCGGTACCGGAGGTGACAACATCCTGCATTGCGCTCGTTAAGAGGAATGCGGTGGAGGGCTTGATGACCTGCGTACCCTCGGTGCTGGTGTTATCCAAAATAACGTTGCCGTCGTGATCTTTTACAATCGTATACAGCTTGGGTCTGATATACTGCCCGCCGTTTGCGATGGTGGCATAGGAGGCGTTTAATTCGATGTTTTTTACACCATATGTGATACCTCCAAGGGCGAGGGCCTGCTGGACGTCGGAGAAAATCTTGCCGTTTTTCTCTACGCCGTCTACCAGCGTGGTAAAGCCGAATTTCTGTAAATATTCATAGCCCAGACGGGGGGTGATTTGCGTCAGGACCTTTACCGTAACGATATTTAAGGAGTCCCGGATACCATCCCGCAGGGAACAGATGCCGCGGTAGCCGCTGGAATACCAGTTGGATACCGGTCTGCCATTGTCATAGTTGAAGGGACCGTCGACCTCGACATCCGCGAGAGTCATGCCGGCGCTGTCCAGCGCGGGCGCATAGGTGGAGACGATCTTAAAGGTGGAACCCGGCTGACGAACCGCATCGGTGGAGCGGTTCAGGGTCAGGTTTCCTTCCTTGGTGCCGCGGCCGCCGATCATGGCAACGACATAGCCCGTGGACTGATCCTCGATCGTTAAGGAAATCTGGGGCTGGGGCGTCAGGGTGATGGATTCGCCGATAATTTCCGCACTGTCGGGAATCGTAGCAGCCTTATAAGCCTCGATCGCTTCATTCGCCTCTTCCTGAGAGCTGTACAGGAGATTGAAGTTTTTGTCGCCGTTTTCCTGATAATAGGATTTGTACTTTTCCGAGCTGATGTTGACGATGCCGCCTTCCTCCTCAGAATCAGGATCGCGGTAGGTCAGCTGGTAGCTTAGCAGCCAGCGCGTGCCGTCCGGATAGAGGGATTCGTCAGAAGCAACGGAGTCACAGATCGCCTGAATATCGGGATCCATGGCGGAGAAAATGCTCAGACCGCCGGAATAAACCATGACGTAAGCCTGGGTTTCGGTATAGCCGGCTGCGATCAGGTCTTCGGTTACGGCTTCTTTGACTGCATCCGCATAGTAAGAGTCTACGGAAGAATCTCCGCCGACTTCGAGGTTGGCGGTCTGGATTCTGCGGTATAAGCTGTCAGTATCCGATTCCGCCTCGTCGTACTGCGCCTGTGTGATATAGCCCTGCTCAAGCATGTTGGTCAGCACCTTTTCACGGCGATCCTGGTTTTTGTCAGGATGGGTCAGCGGATTATACTTGGACGGGTTCTGGGTGATTCCGGCGATGGTCGCGCATTCGGAAAGGCTTAACTCCCAGACGTTTTTGTTGAAATAACGCTTGGAGGCAGCCTGTACGCCCAGCGTGTTCTGTCCCAGGTTGATCGTGTTCATGTATTGTTCCAGGATCTTGGATTTGTCGTTGGTATCTTTTTCCAGCTGAATCGCAAGATACTGCTCCTGAACTTTTCGCTTGATTCGTTCGCCCAGCGTCTTTTCCTGAGTCCAGGTCGTCAGGACGGTATTTTTGATCAGCTGCTGGGTGATGGTGCTGGCACCCTCCTGCCGTTTGAAGCCGGTCTTTACGGCGGTTACGCCGGCACGGAGAATCCCCATGATGTCGATACCGTTGTGCTGGTAAAAACGCTCATCCTCGATGGCGACAAAGGCGTTTGCCAGATCGGTGGGAATCTGATCCATCGTAACGGGGACACGGTTGGAGTCCTCGGCGATCAGCTTCGCCATCTGGTTTCCCTTGCTGTCATAAATAAAGGAAGAGTATCGGGTGGGAGTTGCATCCTCCAGTGTGATGGTAGGTGCAGAATCTATAATCCCCTTGAAAACCCCCAGTCCGGCGCAGATGCCGATAATCCCGATTGCAATGACGCATAAAAGCAGCACCTTGGAAAAGGTGAGCAGGCATTTGCGTCCGAGCTTCGAAGATGTGGACTGGAGTGCTTTCTTTTTCTGTTTTACACTCTTTTTGCCATAATTCATGCAATGAAACCTCCTTGGTTTTGGACATTACCTCCCCTGATTATAGCAAAATCGGGCAGGTAAATAAAGGTTTTTCTGCCATATTAAGATATTGTTCACAAAAAGAAATGCTGTTATACTGGTTGGGAAGCGGGAAACGCCTGTCAGCGGACAGATGAGAAACCGCAGGGCAGCAGTAGAATGGAGAATTTTTATGGAAGAAAAAGAAACGGTCAGGGAGCCTTACCGGATGGTGCTGGAGGGTGGTCAGGTAGAGCTGGTGGAAAAAAAATCGCGCTTTATCGCAAACGTCCGTCCGGTCGAATCCGAAGCAGAGGCGGTTGCGTTTATTGATGAGATGAAGAAAAAATACTGGGACGCCCGGCATAATTGCTCGGCGTTCGTCATCGGCACGAAAGCGGAGCTGACGCGCTGCAGCGACGATGGCGAGCCCTCCGGGACGGCGGGACGTCCGATGCTGGAGGTGCTTTTAGGCGAGGGCGTAAGAAACGTCGCAGTCGTTGTGACGCGGTATTTCGGCGGCGTGCTGCTGGGCACCGGCGGACTGGTGCGTGCCTATTCTAGCGCAGTAAAAGAAGGAATTGCCGCGTCAAAAATCGGGACGATGCGTTACGGCGTCCGTTTAAAAATCTGCACAGACTATAATGGAATCGGAAGGATTCAGTACATCCTGTGCCAGAACGGTCTGGAAGCGGAGGACACGGTTTACACGGATCAGGTGGAGCTGACGGTGCTGCTTGCGGCAGAGTGTGTGCCCGGATTGAAAAAAGAAATTACAGAGGCAACCGCAGCGAAGGCTGGCATCGAAGAGGTGGAGAAGCTGTATTTCGTGGCGCCGGATGCGTAAGCAGTTGGGCGGCTGAGCATAGTTGTAATAGAAATGGAGAATTGGGATGAAATTGATTTCATGGAATGTGAATGGGCTTCGCGCCTGTATGACAAAGGGCTTTATGGATTTTTTCAACGAGGCGGACGCCGATATTTTCTGTTTGCAGGAGACGAAGCTTCAGGCGGGACAGATCGAGATGAAGCTGCCGGGCTATGAACAGTTCTGGAATTATGCGGAGAAAAAGGGCTATTCCGGGACGGCGATTTTTACAAAGCAGAAACCTCTGTCGGTCGCATACGGCATCGGAATTGAGGAACACGATCACGAGGGCAGAGTAATCACGCTGGAATACCCGGACTATTATGTGGTTACAGTGTATACACCCAATTCCCAGGACGGTCTGGCTCGACTGGATTACCGGATGAAATGGGAGGACGACTTTTTCACGTATTTGAAGAAGCTGGAAGAGAGCAAGCCGGTGATTTTCTGCGGAGATTTGAATGTTGCGCACAAGGAGATTGATTTAAAGAACCCGAAAACCAACCGTAAAAACGCGGGCTTTACGGATGAAGAGCGCTCAAAGATGACAAAGCTGCAGGAAAATGGCTTTATCGATACATTCCGGTATTTTTATCCGGATCAGGAGGGCATCTATTCCTGGTGGTCGTACCGCTTTCAGGCACGCAGCAAAAATGCTGGATGGAGAATTGATTATTTTATGACGTCAGAAAGTTTGAAAGACAGACTGGAGGATGCGAAGATCGACACAACGGTGCTGGGATCGGATCACTGCCCGGTGGAGCTGATTTTGAAGGATTAAAAAGGAACCTTCTAAAATAGAACCTTTCAAATTTCCTTATGGAAATTTGAAAGTAGCGCAAAAAAGGGAACCCACCATGAGGTTCCCTTTTTTGCGCTACTTGTTCTGGATTGCAGCACGCTTGCGCATGGTGTGATCCAGGATTTTTTTACGGATTCTGAGAGACTTGGGAGTTACCTCCAGAAGCTCGTCTGTGTCGATGAAGTCCAGTGCCTGCTCCAGGCTTAAAATGCGCGGAGGGGAAAGGCGCAGGGCATCGTCGGCGCTGGAAGAACGGGTGTTAGTCAGCTTCTTCGTTTTGCAGACATTGACTTCGATGTCTTCACTGCGACCGGTCTGACCGATAACCATTCCGGCGTAAACCTTTTCACCGGCTCCGATAAACAGTGTGCCGCGCTCCTGTGCATTGAACAGACCGTAGGTGATGGCATCGCCTGCCTCGAATGCGATCAGGGAGCCCTGCTTGCGGTACTGGATATCGCCCTTGTAAGGCGCATAGCTGTCAAATATAGCGTTCATGATACCGTTGCCCTTGGTGTCGGTCATGAACTCACCACGGTAGCCGATCAGACCGCGGGAAGGAATCATGAATTCCAGGCGGGTCGTGCCGCTGTGGCCGGGGGTCATGTTGACCAGTTCGCCCTTTCTCTGACCGAGCTTTTCGATAACGTTTCCGGCAAACTCTTCCGGAACATCGATATATACCTGTTCCATAGGCTCGAGCTTGTGACCCTTTTCATCATAATGGTACAGAACCTCCGCCTTGCTGACTGCAAACTCATAGCCCTCACGGCGCATGTTCTCGATCAGGACGGACAGATGTAGCTCGCCGCGTCCGGATACCTTAAAGCTATCGGTGGAATCTGTTTCTTCCACGCGAAGGGAAACGTCAGTATTTAATTCGCGGAACAGACGCTCTCTCAAATGACGGCTGGTGATGAATTTTCCTTCTTTGCCGGCAAGGGGAGAGTCGTTTACCATGAAGTACATTGCAATGGTAGGCTCGGAAATTTTCTGGAACGGAATTGCGTTGGGCGCATCGGGAGAGCAGAGCGTGTCTCCGATGTGCAGGTCTGCAATACCGGAAATTGCAACGATGGAGCCGATACCCGCCTCGCGGACTTCTACTTTATTCAGACCGTCAAATTCGTAAAGCTTGCTGACCTTTACGCGCTTGGTGGAGTCGGGATCGTGATGGTTGACGATGACAACCTCCTGATTGACGGAAACCTTGCCATTATCCACTTTGCCGACACCGATTCTGCCGACGTATTCGTTGTAGTCAATGGTGCTGATCAACAGCTGCAGACCAGCATCCGGGTCGCCCTCGGGAGCGGGGATGTAGTCCAGGATCGTGTCGAACAGAGGCTTCATATCCTTATTCTTAACGGTCAGGTTCGTCGTCGCACTGCCGTTTTTCGCGGATGCGTAAACAAAGGGGCAATCCAGCTGCTCGTCAGTAGCATCCAGCTCTAAGAACAGCTCCAGAACTTCATCCTGTACTTCCAGCGGACGCGCTTCGGGACGGTCGCACTTGTTGATGCAGACGATAACGGGAAGCTGCAGTTCCAGGGCCTTGCGCAGAACGAAACGGGTCTGCGGCATGGGACCTTCGAATGCGTCTACAACGAGGATAACGCCGTTTACCATTTTCAGGACACGTTCTACCTCGCCGCCGAAATCGGCATGTCCGGGAGTGTCGATGATATTGATCTTTGTGCCGTTGTAGGTAACGGCTGTATTTTTAGAAAGGATGGTGATACCGCGTTCGCGCTCGATGGCATTGGAGTCCATCACGCGTTCTGCCACTTCCTGATTGGCACGGAACACACCGCTTTGTTTTAACAGCTCATCAACCAGCGTGGTTTTGCCGTGATCGACATGGGCGATAATGGCAACGTTTCTCACGTCTTCTCTTTTCTGTCTCATTTTTTCCTCACATTCCGCCGCCAAAGCGGCTTGTACTGCGGCATTCCGTCCGCGTATTTCATCATTTCCGGGTTTAAACGGTACAAGTATAGCACCGCTTTTTTTCTGATGCAACCATTAAAACGCCCAAAGAGCTGTTTTTCGACACAAAAATAAGGAAAAAACTGCCGGAAGCGGGCGCAGATGTCGGGAAAAGGAGAATTGTGCGCCTCCGTATATTCATAAATTAGGAAGAAACCCCATAAAATGGAATTACATGACAGGAAAAAATTCTTGTAACAAGAAGGGAGAACTTTAAAATGACAGATAAGGTAATTGAAAACAACCAGGCAGCAGTAATGGGCAAAATTATCAGCGGATTTACGTTTAGCCATGAGATTTTCGGTGAAGGCTTTTACATGATGGATGTGGAAGTCGCGCGGCTGAGCGAATCCTATGATATCATCCCGGTTATGGTATCGGAGCGCCTGATCGACGTGGATGCGAATTACGAGGGGGAATATGTAAGCATTTACGGACAGTTCCGTTCGTATAACCGCCATGAAGAACGCAGGAATAAGCTGATTTTATCTGTGTTTGCAAGGGAGATCACATTCGTGGATGAGTTGGAGGAAAGTGCGCGGACAAACCAGATTTATCTGGACGGTTATATCTGTAAGGAGCCGGTTTACCGTAAGACGCCGCTGGGTCGGGAGATCGCGGATGTGCTGCTGGCGGTCAACAGACCTTACGGAAAATCGGATTACATTCCCTGCATCTGTTGGGGCAGGAATGCCAGATATGCAGGCAGCTTTGAGGTTGGCGCCCATTGTGCGGTATGGGGACGGATCCAGAGCCGGGAATATATGAAAAAGCTTTCCGAGGATCAGCTGGAAAAGCGTATCGCTTATGAGGTATCGGTCAGTAAGCTGGAGCGGATGGACTGATATAGTTGCAGATTAGGGTAAGGTATGCTAGAATATCGACATCATACAATATATCTGCGGCATCAAATGTTTACGAAAAGACAAATCGGGAAAGGAATTCCGACTATGGGCAGAGTTCAGATTTTTACAGGGGACGGCTATGGAAAAACGATGGCGGCACTCGGGGAAGCGTTGATTGCTGCCGCATCCGGCAAACGTGTAGTAGTGATTCAGTTTTTGAAGGGGAGAGGCCTGACGGATTCTACATTTGAGCGGCAGCTGGAACCGGAGATCAAAATCTTCCGGTTTGAGAAATCGGATGCTGACTTTTTATCTCTTCCGGAAGATAAACAGAGGGAAGAAGCACAGAATATTCGAAATGGTATCTGCTTTGCGAGAAAGGTGCTGACCACTGGTCAATGCGACCTGTTGGTACTGGATGAGGTGCTGGGGCTTGTGGACTGCGGGATCGTGCAGGAGCAGGAGTTGAGAGAACTGATCTTTCTGCGCGGTGCAGATACGGATGTGACATTGACCGGAATTCGGATGTGTGACAGCCTTTTGGGAATCGCTGACCATGTATCTGACATCGAACAAATTAAATAAAAACAGACCCGCGCTGGATGGAGCTTCTCTACAGCGCGGGTTTTGTTTTTCCCTGTTGATTGACAGTCAGGGCGCAGGGTGCTATGATAATTCTATATAAAATCTGTTAGAAAGCAAGGCGGCCGGACGGCTCGCAAGGAGGTTTATATGGCAATTTTTGAAGGTGCCGGAGTAGCGATTATCACCCCATTTCATACGGATGGTTCGATTGATTATGATAAATTTGGCGAAGTGATTGAACAGCAGATCGCAAATCAGACAGACGCGATCATTGTGTGCGGCACAACCGGTGAATCTGCGACGATGACGCATGAGGAGCATCTGGATGTGATCCGCTATTGTGTGGAGAAGGTGGCACATCGGATTCCTGTTGTGGCAGGAACCGGCTCTAACTGCACGGAGACGGCGGTTTATCTTTCCCAGGAAGCGGAGAAGATCGGTGCAGACGGGCTGCTTGTTGTAACTCCTTACTACAATAAAGCGACTCAGAATGGTCTGTATCAGCATTTTAAGATGGTTGCGGATTCTGTAAAGCTGCCGATCCTGTTATATAACGTTCCGTCCCGTACCGGTACGACGCTGCAGCCGGAGACGATCGTGCGCCTGTGCAGGGATGTGGAAAATATCGTCGGTGTCAAGGATGCAACGGGGAATATCAGCCAGACAGCTCATCTCATGAGCATTGCAGATGGCTGTGTGGATCTCTATTCCGGTGAGGATGCGATTATTGTTCCGATGCTTTCTCTGGGAGCAAAGGGCGTGATTTCTGTTTTGTCAAATGTTGCGCCGCAGGAAACACACCAGATCTGTAGCCTTTATTTTGAAGGAAAGGTAAAAGAAAGCTGTGAGCTGCAATTAAAGGCAGTTCCCCTTGTAGAAGCGCTTTTCTGTGAAGTGAACCCGATCCCGGTTAAGAAGGCGATGCAGTTAAAGGGCATGTGCACCGGAACCCTGCGGATGCCGCTGACAGAGATGGAAGAGGCAGATGCGGCAAGACTGGAACGTGAAATGAAAAAATTTGGTGTATTATAAGGGCTTTTTGACAGGCCGGGACATAAAGTGCTCCGGTCTGTTTTACATTTCAGGATTGCGAGGGTTACAGCAGAGCAATCCACAGAGAAAAAATCCAGGTTCAAAACAAGGAGGATAACATGGTCAGAGTAATTATGCACGGCTGCAATGGCCGCATGGGACAGGTCATTACGGAGATGATCGCAAAGGAAGCAGAGATGGAGATCGTTGCGGGGGTGGACTTGAGCGATCATATCCAAAATTCCTATCCCGTTTTTAAAAGCATGAAGGACTGCGATGTAGAAGCGGACGTTGTGATCGATTTTGCAAATGCAAAAGCAGTGGACGGGCTGCTGGATACCTGCGTCGCAAAAAGCCTTCCCTGTGTTTTATGTACGACCGGACTTTCGGAAGAACAGCTTGCGCATGTCAAAGAGGCTTCCGGCAAGGTTGCGATCCTGCGCTCTGCAAATATGTCCATGGGCATCAACCTTTTGATGAAACTGTTAAAGGATGCGGTTCCGGTGCTGGCAGCGGCTGGCTATGATATGGAAATCGTGGAAAAGCATCATAACCAGAAGCTGGATGCTCCCAGCGGCACGGCGATTGCGCTGGCGGACGTCATGAATCAGGCGGCTGGCGGCGATTACGAATATGTTTACGACAGATCGACCCGCAGGGAGAAGCGCCCGGAAAAGGAAATCGGTATTTCTGCAGTGCGCGGCGGGACGATTGTCGGCGACCATGACGTGATTTTTGCAGGTCAGGATGAGGTCATTACCTTTTCCCATATGGCATATTCCAGAAAGCTGTTTGCGACAGGCGCAGTTTCCGCGGCAAAGTTCCTGGCAGGTAAGCCTGCAGGTATGTACGATATGAGCCGCGTGATCGAGGGAAAATAAGACAGAAAGCAACTGTTGACGGTGAAACCGGGGGAGCCGCCAGGCGGCAGATAGAGAGGGTATATGGATAATAATTTTGAGTACAGGGTTTATTTGAAAAGCTTGTCGAAACAGTTTCCGACCATTGCGGACGCTGCGACGGAGATTATCAACCTGCAGGCGATTTTGAGTCTGCCCAAAGGCACGGAGCATTTTCTGACAGATATTCACGGAGAATATGAGCAGTTTAACCATGTGTTGAAAAACGGCTCCGGATCCGTGCGCAGAAAGATCGACGAGGAGTTCGGCAACACGCTGAGTGTCAAGGACAAAAGAAGCCTTGCGACGCTGATTTATTATCCTCAGGAAAAGCTGGAGTTGGTCTGTCAGGAGGAAGAGGATCAGGATGTGCTGGAGGATTGGTTCAAGATCACGATTCACCGGCTGGTGCAGATGACCAAACGCGTTTCTTCCAAATATACCCGCTCCAAGGTGCGCAAGGCGCTGCCCCACGATTTTTCCTATGTCATCGAAGAGCTGATTACCGAAAAAGAAGAAATTCAGGACAAAGAGCTTTACTATAACGAAATTATCAATACGATTATCCGGATCGGCAGGGCACCGGAATGTATTATTGCGCTCTGCAACCTGATTCAGCGCCTTGTCATCGACCACCTGCATATCGTCGGCGATATCTATGACCGAGGCAAGGGACCTCATGTCATCATGGATACCCTGAGTGCATATCATTCTGTGGATATCCAGTGGGGAAATCACGATATTGTGTGGATGGGTGCAGCCAGCGGGCAGACGGCATGTATGGCGACGGTACTGCGGATTTCCGCTCGTTACGGCAATCTGGACACGCTGGAAGAGGGCTATGGTATTAACCTGATCCCCCTGGCGACCTTTGCACTAAAGACCTATGAAAATTCGGACTGCAGCGTATTTTCCATCAAATACGGGGCAGATTACGATGTCAAGGACTTAAAGCTCGACATGATGATGCACAAGGCGATCGCCATCATTCAGTTCAAGCTGGAGGGACAGCTGATCCTGGCACATCCGGAATATCACATGGATGACCGGCTGCTGCTGGATAAGATCGACTTTGAAAAAGGAACTGTCCGCATTGGGGATAAGGAATATGAAATGCTGGATTCTGATTTTCCGACTGTCGATCCGAAGGATCCGTATCGTCTGACGGCAGAGGAGGAGCAGGTAGTAGAGCGCCTGCGGCATGCCTTTGTTCATTGCGAGAAGCTCCAGAAGCATGTGCGCTTCCTGTTTGCCAAGGGCAGCATGTATAAGATCTTTAATTCCAATCTGCTCTATCATGGCTGTGTGCCGATGGACGAGGACGGAAATTTCGAACAGATCAATGTGTACGGCAAGCTCTGCAGCGGCAAAAAGCTTTACGAGGTGCTGGAAACCTATGCCCGCAAGGGATATTACTCTCAGGATAAGGAAGAACGCAGAAAAGGGCGCGATACCCTCTGGTACATCTGGGCGGGTCCGAAGTCTCCGGTATTCGGCAAGGATAAAATGGCGACCTTTGAACGATATTTCATCGCAGATAAGGAAACACATAAGGAAACGAAAAACGCTTATTATCGCCTGTATGATAACGAGGAGATTTTAAATAAGATCCTGCGGGAATTTGGACTGGATGAGCATCGTTCCCATATTATTAACGGTCATGTTCCGGTGGAGATCAAGCGTGGGGAGACGCCGATCAAATGTAACGGAAAGTTACTGATTATCGATGGCGGCTTTTCCAAGGCTTATCAGGGAAAGACTGGAATCGCAGGCTATACCCTTGTTGCCAATTCTCACGGCATGAATCTGGTGGAGCACAGGCCCTTCGTTTCCGCAGAGGATGCGATCCGAAACGAAACGGACATGGTATCGGACAATATCCTGATCGAAACGGCAAAACGAAGAATTCTTGTGGCAGATACGGATATCGGACGCGAGCTAAAGGAGAGTATCGGGCATCTGGAAAAGCTTCTGAACGCTTATCGGGATGGTATTCTGATCGAAAAAGGAATCTGACCGGACAGACGCCATATCGTCCGGGTGTTTGGTGGACTTTTCGCTCTGACAGGAGGAAGCCTGCAGAATGATGCCTGTAAGCAGCAACAGGAGGATGGGACGGATGGGATAATTGCGTTTCATGGAATTCCTCGTTTCTGGGTGGATGTTAGTTTGAAGCATAAGCGTGATCACTTATGCTTCTCACAGCTATGGATCGCACGCGGTTTTTTGGCACAAAGCGCCTGCGGAATAGGGATTAAAATGCGGGACGCAGCGGCAGTGCCTGTATGCAGTATCTGCATGAAGACGGATTTTATACCCGGCGCGAAGAAAAACGTCCGGTTGGTTGGAGCATGAACAGCGCCGCAGACAGCGGCAGAATGGGAGCATCATGGAATTAAGACCCTGTATTGACATTCATAACGGCAAGGTAAAGCAGCTGGTGGGCGGCAGTATTCAGGATCAGGGAGACTCTGCGCAGGAGAATTATATTTCCAGCCAGGATGCGGCGTGGTACGCACGCCTGTTTCAGGAAAAAGGCTTGAAAAATGGTCATGTCATCCTGTTAAACAGCAAAGACAGCGCTTATTACGAGCAGACCAGGCAGCAGGCACTTTCTGCGCTGCAGGCATATCCGGGCGGACTGCAGGTCGGCGGCGGAATCACCGCAGAAAATGCCCGGGAGTATCTGGATGCAGGTGCATCCCATGTCATTGTGACATCCTATGTATTTCGAAATGGTGATATTTCATTTGAAAATCTGAACCGCATGATGGATGCTGTCGGCAAAAAGCGTCTGGTTCTGGATCTGAGCTGCCGCAAGAAAGACGGGAAGTATTATATCGTGACGGATCGTTGGCAAACCTATACGAGGGTCGCGTTTTCGGAAGAAATTCTGACGATGCTGTCTTCTTTCTGCGATGAATTTCTGATTCACGGAGTGGATGTGGAGGGGAAACGCAGCGGAATCGAGCAGGAGCTGATCGGGCTGCTGGGAAGATGGAACCGGATTCCGATCACCTACGCCGGAGGTATCCGCAGTCTGGAAGATATCGAACAGATTCGAAAAGCCGGGCAGAATAAAATTCATGTCACAGTCGGCAGCGCGCTGGACTTGTACGGCGGAGACCTGCCGTTTGAAAAAGTGCTGGCGGCGTGTGAACAGTAATGATGTAGAGGCGCAGTTTACCTGCGCCATTTGCAAAATCCCGTCATGGATGCTCCCAGCTGTGCTGCAGGAGGAAATTGGAAAAATTTCAAACTGGGGATTGACTTTTTGACTGTAGTGAGGTACAGTATAGAAAACAAAGAGAAACCGATGAGAAAGAGGAGTACTCAGAGTCGCGAACATTACAGAGAGCTGCAGGCGGTGGGATTGCAGTATGGGAACATTTGAGGAATGGACTTTCGAGGCTGGCCCCGAACCAACAGTAGGTGCCGGCGGGATCCGGACCCGTTATCCGACCGGCGCATATGATAGTATGTGAACAGAGTGGACTGAAACAGTCAATTTGAGTGGCACCGCGATAATGAAACATTACCGTCTCAAGCAAAATGCTTGAGACGGTTTTCGTTTGTCTGGGAATAAATTCCCAGACAAACGAAGCCCTCCGGGCGAGGAGCTTCTCAAGCCACCACACTCGCATCCCCTTCCTTTTCTTCTTTGTTTCAATCATCGTTTTTTTAGAAAAGGAGAACAACACAATGAAAAAGAAAGCAATGGCACTTACCGTAGCAGCAATGATGGCAGCAGCAATGATCACAGGATGCGGACAGACCGCAGCAACCACTGTTGAGACCGCAGCAGACACAACCGTACGGACAGAAGAGAGCACCGCTGATACGGAAAGCACAGCAGCAGATACAGCGGCGGCAGACGGCGAAAGCTACACAATCGGTATTTCCCAGTTCGCAGAGCACGGCTCTCTGGACAACTGCAGAACCGGTTTTCTGGAAGGCTTAAAAGAAGCAGGCATCGAAGAAGGCGTGAACCTGACTGTTCTGTTTGATAATGCGCAGGCAGACACCGCGACAGCGAGCATGATTTCCGATAACTACGTTTCTCAGAAAGTGGATCTGATCTGTGCGATCGCAACTCCGTCCGCAATGAGCGCATACAATTCCTGCCTGGACAGCGATATTCCTGTTATTTACACTGCTGTATCCGATCCGGTCAGCGCAGGACTTGCAAAAGAAGATAAGACACCGGAGGGCAACATCACCGGTACCGCAGATACGCTTCCGGTAGAAGCACAGCTGAAAATGATCCGTGAGGTGCTTCCGGATGCAACAAAGATCGGTATCCTGTATACAACAAGCGAAGCAAACTCTCTGAGCACGATTGAAACCTACAAAGAGCTGGCTGACGATTACGGCTTTGAAATCGTAGAATCCGGCATCAATACACTGGCAGACGTCGATATGGCAGCGGCTGACCTCGCAGCAAAGGTAGACTGCATTTCCAACCTGACAGACAATACCGTAGTACAGGGTCTGCAGACTGTTCTGGCAAAAGCGAGCGCAGCGGGCATCCCGGTATTTGGTTCTGAAGTAGAACAGGTAAAGAACGGTTGCCTGGCAGCAGAAGGTATCGACTATGTAGCACTTGGCAAACAGACCGGAGCGATGGCAGCAAAGGTATTAAAGGGCGAGGCAGAGGCTTCCGACATGCCTTATGAAGCATGCGAGGGTGCAAACCTTTATATTAACACAGAAGTAGCAAGTGATCTTGGCATCACTTTCCCGGAAAACTACGAAGCGGACGCTGCAGAGGTTTTTGAAACCGTTACAGTAGAATAAAAGGACAGAAAGAAAAAGCAGGAGGTTCTGACATGGAACTGGTCATCAGTACACTCGAACAGGGTATGATCTACGGGATCATGGCGCTGGGAGTATATATCACTTATAAAATACTGGATTTCCCGGATCTGACGGTAGACGGCAGCTTTCCGATGGGAGCAGCGATTACGGCAGTCATGATTACAAATGGGGTTCCGGCAATTCTTACGCTTCCGGTGTGTTTCCTTGTAGGAGCGCTGGCAGGTGTACTGACTGGTCTGATCCATGTAAAGCTCAAGGTAAGAGACCTGCTGAGCGGCATCATTATGATGACCGCTCTTTACACCGTCAATTTGCGGATCGCAGGCAGGGCGAACCTTCCGTTTTATAAAGAAGTAACTGTATTTGATAATAGTCTGGTCAACGGAATCTGCCAGGGAGCACTGGCGTCCTGGAAAATCGTACTCGTGATGGTTGTCATTACAGTTGTGGTAAAAGTGCTTTTAGACGCTTATCTAAAAACCGGATCCGGCTTTCTGCTCCGCGCAGTCGGCGATAACGCGTCGATTGTAACGGCGATGGGACGTGACCGCGGTAAAGTAAAAATTCTCGGACTTGCAATTGCAAACGGTCTGGTTACGTTGAGCGGATGCCTGTTTGCACAGCAGCAGCGCTGCTTTGAAATTTCGGTCGGAACCGGAACTGTGGTGGTCGGACTTGCGAGTGTAATTATCGGAACGAGCCTGTATCAGAAGTTGGAAGGAATCGGATCGATTTCCAAGGCGCTTCACAACGTGCGGGTCGGCATGGTAACGTTCAGCGTTGTGATCGGATCAATCCTTTACAAAGCCTGCGTTGCGATTGCACTTCGCATGGGATTAAAATCTACAGACTTAAAGCTGATTACGGCGGTACTGTTTTTAGTCATTCTGGTTGTCAGCATGGAACGAAAGGGGCGGAAAAATGCTTGAACTTTCCCATATCGATAAATATTATAATCCGGGCTCAGTCAATGAAATGTGCCTGTTTCAGGATTTTAACCTGACGATTCCAGACAGCCAGTTCGTGTCGGTGGTCGGTAGCAACGGCTCCGGCAAGACCTCCATGCTGAACCTGATCTGCGGCAGCATTTCGGCGGACGCAGGAAAGGTCATCGTAAACGGAACTGATATCACCGGTCAGAAAGAATATATGCGCCACCGCAAAATCGGCAGAGTATACCAGAACCCTTCTGCCGGGACGTGCCCGAATATGACGGTGCTGGAAAATATGGCGGTTGCGGATCTGAAAGAAAAAGGTTACGGATTGAACCGCTGTGTCAGAAAGAGCCGGGAAAATGCGTACCGCGAGATGCTTTCCGGTCTGGGACTTGGGCTGGAAGACAAGCTGGAAACAAAGGTCGGTTCCCTTTCCGGCGGACAGCGTCAGGTACTGGCGCTTCTGATGGCGACGATGACACCGATTGATTTCCTGATTCTGGATGAGCATACGGCGGCACTGGATCCTAGAACAGCGGAAATTGTCATGAAGCTGACGGATCAGATCGTCCGGGAAAAGAAAATGACGACGGTTATGGTAACGCACAACCTGCGCTATGCATTGGAATATGGGGACCGTATCCTGATGATGCATCAGGGAAAAATCGTTCTGGATAAAGTTGGGGAAGAAAAGAATCAGCTCAACACGGACGAGATCATGGGTATTTTCAACCGAATCAGCGTAGAGTGCGGAAACTGAGGCTGTTCGGATCAAAAAAAGGCAGGACAATGAGAGACAATATCAAAAACTCATTGTCCCGCCTTTTTTTATGGCAATAGATTGTTTACAGAGTTTGCATTCGTATTACTACCGTATTTTTCACTGTTGACGGCGCATGCGCGGGACGATATAATACGGATATCGAAAGGTTTTTGGGCGTTCTATACAATAGCGTGTACCCTTGGCGGACATTCTATTGTCCTGTATAATCACTGGCGGCGTTCTGCCGCAGGCTGCGGATATTCTGACCGCAGGAAAATTCAAAGAGCAATCATTGTTCCGGTCTTTGGAGAGAGACGGGAGGACGGATGGCGTATATCACGTCGTGGTATTGGAATAAAGGAGATTTTCGCAAGGTAAATGAGGATTCTTTTACGCTGCAGCGAGTTCGTGCACGCAAAAAGGAGCTCATATTTGCTGCGGTCTGCGACGGAATCGGCGGACTGCGGGCAGGAGAATACGCGAGCGGTCTGGTTGCAGAGCAGCTGACGGAATGGTTTTACCGGGAAGGTTTTTGGAAAATGCGCTCTTTTTTCTGGACAAAACGGATGAAAAAGCGGGCACTCGACGCGCTTTTGGACATGCAGGAAAAGCTGGAGCGCTGCGAGCGGGAGGAAAAAATCTGCAGCGGAACGACAGTAACGATGGTGTTTGTTCGCGGACGCAGATTTGTACTGGTGCATCTCGGGGACAGCAGGGCGTATCAGCTTTGCCGCAAACGCTGCTTAAATCGGGAAAAACAGACCGGAACCAGGCAGCTTTCACAGGATCATGAAGAGGGCGGCGTGCTGCGCCGCTGCGTCGGGGCGTTTGGGCTGGAAGTGCCGCAATTGTATACAGGAACGCTGGGCGACGGGGACATGCTACTGTTGTGTACGGACGGATTTTATAAAAAAGCGCCGCCGGATTTTTTTCGAACCTGCCTGTACGAGGAACGGGAAGCAGGGCAACTGTATCGGCGGCTGAAAGGAATTGGAAGCTTTTTGACGGCGCAGGGGGAAAAGGACAATATGACAGCGGTACTGATCGGATATGAAAAGGAGGAATCTGTCTGGAAAAAGAGCGAAAAATCGGTGAAAAATACATTTTAAAAGGAGAAACGGCGAGCGGGGGAACCGGAACCGTTTACCGGGCGTATGATCTGCGCCTGCAAAAGATCTGGGCAGCAAAAAAGGTCGGACGGGATTTCCCAATCCGGGAAGAATTTACGATGGGAAAGCTGGCAGATTCGGCGTTTCCGGGGATTGTGGATGTAGTAGAACAGGAGGAAGAGCGCTTTTTAATTATGGAATGGATTGAGGGGGAAACGCTTGCGGCGCAGATGGAACGAGACGGCGCCTTTGCAGAAGAAACGGTGATCGAGATCGGGATCTGTCTGGCAAAAGCGATTCAGAAGCTTCACCAGATGCAGCCACCGCTTTTGTATTTGGACTGCAAGCCGTCAAATGTAATGAAGGATTCCGATGGAAAAATCAGGCTGATCGATTTTGGCAGCGCGCTGGAAGCGCATACACCCGTGACAAAAGGCATTTCCGCGAGTCCTGGATATGCGGCGCCGGAGCAGCTGAGCCGGGAAATCGAAAAGCGCTGTGTGGATGTCCGGACAGATGTGTTCGGTCTGGGACGGACACTGTATGCGCTTTTGTGCGGGGCAGACCTTTCCAGACCGCCTTATGCGTTTGCGTCCCTGAAAAGCCGCTGTCCGCAGGTCAGCGATGAGCTGGAACAGATTATCATGCGTGCCACAGCCAGGGAGCCGGAAGCACGGTTTCAGACGATGGAGGCTTTTTTGCAGGTGCTTTTGGCGTTACAGGAGGCTTACACGGTAGATGATACAGGAAAGAAAGCACCGTTTTGGCAGAAAGTGCGTCGGAAGAAGACGGCGGACTGTGAAGTGCTGCAGAGCGTTCTCAGGACGGCAAAACCGATGGGAAGGTGGATGTTTGCGCTGCTGGCGGCGGTTCTGATGCTGCAGGGGGCGACCGTAGCTGCGAAGGCGGAAGGCGTAGATCGCGCAGCCGGGAAAATTCCGATCACCCTGCGGGATGGCAGTCTGCGAAAGCTCCTGATAAAAGAAAATGCCGCACTGTATACAGAAAAGCCGGTGTTTCTGGAATTAAACCCAAACACCTTTGGATGCGGGGACGAGGTGCGGGTTATGCTGAGTCTGTACAGTAGAAACGAAAAAATCGGAGAGTATGAGCTTGTGATGGGGCAGAAGCGCTGATGCGAAAAAGGTGCAGAGGCTTCCTTAAACGGGATGCATTTCGGGCGATGCACAGCTGTAGCGAGACGGCATTTTCGGGAGAAGTCTGCACGTCGGGCAGCAAAATTCGTTCGCCGGAAACCGATTGCACTGCCTGTGGGGAAGTGTTAAAATAAAAATAACTGGGCTTTTGAACAAAAAGAACGCGGAAGCGATAAAACGGAGGGCATTATGTACAGAGATCATACCAAAGTCGTAAAAATTGGAAACCGTGTAATCGGAGGCGGCAATCCGATCTTGATTCAGTCGATGACCAACACGCCGACCGAGGATGTGGCGGCGACGGTTGCGCAGATTCACAGACTGGAAGAGGTTGGTTGTGAAATTATCCGCTGCACCGTACCGACGCTGGAAGCTGCGAAAGCGATTTCTGAGATCAGAAAGCAGATTTCCATTCCGTTGGTTGCAGACATTCATTTCGATTATAAGATGGCAATCGCCGCGATGGAAAACGGAGCGGATAAAATCCGGATCAATCCCGGAAACATCGGCGGTGCAGACCGTGTAGCGGAAGTAGTGCGTGTTGCAAGGGAACGCAATATTCCGATCCGTGTCGGCGTAAACAGCGGTTCCCTCGAAAAAGATCTTGTAGAAAAATATCATGGCGTAACGGCAGAGGGGATTGTAGAGAGTGCGCTGGATAAGGTGCATATGATCGAAGACCTTGGCTATGACAACCTGGTTATCAGCATCAAGTCCTCCGATGTTATGATGTGCGTGCATGCGCATGAGCTGCTGGCAGGAAAGACACCTTATCCGCTGCATGTCGGCATTACGGAATCCGGTACGGTTCTTTCCGGTAATATCAAGTCTGCGATTGGTCTGGGACTGATTTTAAATCAGGGAATCGGCGATACGATCCGTGTATCCCTGACAGGGGATGTTGTAGAAGAGATCAAATCTGCGAAGCTGATTTTGCGGACGCTGGGACTGCGCAAAGGCGGTATTGAGGTTGTCAGCTGTCCGACCTGCGGACGCACGAAGATCGACCAGATCAGCCTCGCGAATCAGGTAGAAGCGCTTGCAGCGCAGTTCCCGAACCTGGATATCAAGGTTGCAGTCATGGGCTGTGTCGTAAACGGACCCGGCGAAGCAAAGGAAGCGGACCTGGGTATTGCAGGCGGCATCGGAGAAGGTCTGCTGATCAAAAAAGGGCAGATCATCCGCAAGATTCCGGAGGCAGAATTTATTCCGACTCTGCGGTATGAACTGGAGCACTGGAACGAACAGTAATCGTTTTTGGTGTAAAAGTATTTACGAAAATGGAGAGTAAAATGACCAAAGGTTTCATGGAAGTATTTCCGGAGCTTGTTCTGGAACAGGAAGTACGGGCATTGTTTGAAAAAGTAAAGGTAGAACGGGTGACGACCACGCGGCAAAAGGATCTGATCAGGGTGTATATCAGCTGCGGACGCCTGATCCCCAAAACAGTGATTTTCCGGGTAGAGGAAGAGATTGCAAGACAGCTGTTTCCGAACTGCAATATTACGATCAAAATTCAGGAAAAATTTCAGCTGTCCGCCCAGTACAACCTAAAGAGCCTGCTGGAAACCTATCAGGAGAGCATTTTACTGGAATTAAAGGAATGCAGCCCGGTGGAATACAGTCTGTTCAAATCAGCCAATATTTCCTTCCCGGATGAGGGGAAGCTGGTGTTGGAAGTGCCGGATACGGTAATCGCGCATGAACGCTGTCCCGAGCTTGTCCGCATTCTGGAAAAAATTTGCTGTGAACGGTGCGGAATCCCGATGGAGGCGGTCGCACATTACTGTCAGCCGAAGGAAAATCCGAGAAAAGCGGAGGAAGAGATTGCACTGGCAAGAAAAGTGGCGATGATTGCCGCGAAAGCGGGTGCTCGTCCGGCTGCGACGGACTATGGCATGAGCCAGGAGCAGTTCGCCAGCGTAATGAGCGGCGGATACAGCGCGTCCGGTAACGATGGGCAGCCGCAGTATGCAGGCGGACAGGATGGCACCGCATGCAATGCTGCACAGAACGCAGACAGCAGCGCAGCGCAGTATGGTGCAGCAGGGATCGCAGGGCAAAATGGTGCGATGCCGGGCGACAGGGCAGAAAGCAGTATGCAGGCTGGCGGTATGGATGCCGGCTATGAAGCATACCTTGCGTCCATGGGCGCAGCTGCGCAGGAAGCTCCGTTTGAGGGCGGAACGATGGTTCCTGCGGAGGCAGCGGCAGCAGCGAATCGGATGCGCCCGGATGCACCGGCAGCAGGGCAGAGTGCTCCGGCAATGGGACAGACGGCAGCTTTTGCGGCAGGCACGAACGGTACCGCATCGGCTGGCGGCAGAAATGCGGGCGGACAGAGCAAATACGGCAAAGGCAAATTCAACCGGGAGGGGCGTGGCGATTATCGCCGCGGCGTCAAAAAAAGTGACAATCCGGATGTGCTTTACGGACGGGATTTTGACGAAGAAGCAATCCCGATCGAGGAGATCATCGGTGAGATGGGAGAGGTTGTTATCCGCGGCAAAATCATCGCAATGGATCAGCGTGAAATTCGCAACGAGCGGACAATCCTGATTTTTGACGTGACGGATTTTACTGACACGATGACCATCAAAATTTTTACCTTAAATGAACAGCTGGCAGAGGTAAAAGAGGGGATCAAGCCCGGCGCTTTTGTCAAAATCAAGGGTCTGACGATGGTGGACAAGTTTGACGGCGAGCTGACGGTCGGTTCGATTGTCGGGGTAAAAAAGATTTCGGATTTTACCACGTCGAGAATGGATCATTCCGTGCGCAAGCGTGTGGAACTGCACTGCCACACAAAAATGAGCGATATGGACGGTGTATCCGAGGTAAAGGATATTGTCAAGAGGGCGTATCAGTGGGGACATCCGGCGATCGCAATCACGGATCACGGCGTCGTACAGTCATTTCCGGATGCAAACCATCTGTTGGATGACCTCTGGAAAGCGGAGAAAGAAAAGCGTAAGGCTGCAGGAGACGAAAATCCGGACAGAAATGATTTCTTTAAAGTAATTTATGGATGTGAAGCGTATCTGGTGGATGATTTGAAGGAAATCGTAACCGGAGATAAGGGTCAGGTATTGCGGGATTCCTATGTGGTATTTGATATCGAGACAACCGGCTTTTCGCCGGTTAAAAACCGGATTATCGAGATCGGTGCGGTCAAGGTGGTGGAAGGAAAGATTGTGGACAGGTTTTCCGCCTTTGTCAATCCCCGTGTGCCGATTCCGTTTCGAATTGAGCAGCTGACAAGTATTAACGATGAAATGGTCATGGATGCGCCGGGGATTGAAGAAGTGCTGCCGGAGTTCTTGAAATTCTGCGAGGGTACGATTTTTGTCGCCCACAATGCGAATTTCGATATGAGCTTTATTATGGAAAATGCGGCGCAGTTAAATATCGAGCTGCATCCTACATATGTGGATACAGTCGGCATTGCGCGCGTGCTTTTGCCGCATCAGGCGAAGCATACACTGGATGCGGTCGCAAAAACGATGGGTGTTTCCCTGGAAAATCATCACCGCGCAGTGGACGATGCGGAAGCAACGGCGGAAATTTTCGTAAAATTTATTCCGCTTCTGGAGCAGCGCAACTGTCACACCCTTGCGGATGTGAACCATTTGGGAGATTCCAGCCCGGATATTGTAAAGAGACTGTTTTCCTACCATGCGATTATCCTTGCGAAAAACGATGTGGGGCGGGTAAATCTGTACCGTCTGGTATCGGAGTCTCATCTGACTTACTTTCATAAGACACCGCGAATTCCGAAGAGCCTGCTGATGAAGTACCGGGAGGGACTGATTCTGGGCAGTGCGTGTGAGGCAGGCGAGTTGTACCGTGCCCTGCTGGATGAAAAGTCGGATGCGGAAATTGCGCGGATCGTGAAATTTTATGATTATCTGGAAATCCAGCCGACCGGCAACAACATGTTCATGATCCATTCCGACAAGATTGAAAATGTCAACTCGGTGGAGGACATTCAGAACATGAACCGAAAGATCGTCAGGCTGGGCGAGCAGTTCAATAAACCGGTTGTAGCAACCTGCGACGTGCATTTTCTGGATCCCGCAGACGAGGTATACCGTCGGATTATCATGGCGGGCAAGGGCTTTAAGGATGCGGACGACCAGGCACCGCTATATCTGCGCACGACGGAAGAAATGCTGGAGGAGTTTCAGTATCTCGGCAGTGAAAAGGCAGAGGAGGTTGTCATTACCAACACCAATCGGATTGCGGATCAGATAGAGACGATTTCTCCGGTGCGCCCGGATAAGTGTCCGCCGGTTATTCCAGACAGCGATAAAACTTTGACGGAAATCTGTTACCGCAAGGCGCATGAGCTTTATGGGGAAGAGCTGCCGCAGATCGTTGTGGACCGTCTGGAAAAGGAGCTGAACTCTATTATCAAAAACGGATTCGCCGTAATGTATATCATTGCACAGAAGCTGGTTTGGAAATCGGTGGAGGATGGCTATCTGGTTGGCTCCAGAGGTTCTGTCGGTTCTTCACTGGTGGCGTTCATGGCGGGGATTACGGAGGTAAATTCCCTGAGCGCCCATTATCGGTGCCCGAAATGCCATTATTACGATTTTGATTCCCCGGAGGTCAAAGCCTTTGCCGGAAACGGCGGCTGCGATATGCCGGATAAAATGTGCCCGGTCTGCGGAGAGCCTCTGATTAAGGACGGTTTCGATATTCCGTTTGAAACGTTCCTTGGATTTAAGGGGGATAAGGAGCCGGATATCGACTTGAACTTTTCCGGCGAATATCAGAGTAAGGCGCATAAATATACGGAAGTTATTTTCGGCGCAGGACAGACGTTCCGTGCCGGTACGATCGGCACACTGGCGGATAAGACGGCGTTTGGTTATGTGAAAAATTATTTTGAAGAACGCGGAAGCAAGAAACGAAACTGCGAAATCAACCGGATTGTACAGGGCTGTACGGGCGTGCGCCGAAGCACGGGACAGCATCCCGGCGGTATCGTCGTTTTGCCGGTGGGAGAGGACATCAACTCCTTTACGCCGGTGCAGCATCCCGCAAACGATATGACAACAGATACGGTAACGACCCATTTCGATTACCATTCCATCGACCACAACCTGCTGAAGCTCGATATCCTCGGACACGATGATCCGACGATGATTCGTATGCTGCAGGATCTGACGGGGGTTGATCCGACGAAGATCCCGCTGGACGATCCACAGGTTATGAGCCTGTTTCAGAATACGTCGGCGCTCGGAATTACACCCGATCAGATTGACGGCTGCCCGGTTGGTTCTCTGGGCATCCCGGAGTTTGGTACAGATTTCGTTATCCAGATGCTTCTGGACACCAAGCCGCAGTGCTTTTCCGACCTGATTCGAATCGCCGGATTAGGACATGGTACGGATGTGTGGCTGGGCAACGCACAGACGCTGATTCAGGAAGGCAAGGCGACGATTTCCACAGCGATCTGTTGTCGAGACGATATCATGATTTATCTGATCAACATGGGCATGGACCCGAGCCTTTCCTTCACGACGATGGAGAGTGTGCGGAAGGGGAAAGGCTTAAAGCCGGAAATGGAAGAAGCGATGAAGGCGGTCGGTGTGCCGGACTGGTATATCTGGTCGTGTAAAAAGATCAAGTACATGTTCCCGAAAGCCCATGCGGCGGCTTACGTTATGATGGCGTGGCGAATCGCTTACTGTAAGGTAAATTATCCGCTGGCTTATTATGCGGCGTATTTTTCGATCCGTGCATCCGCCTTTTCCTATGAAATCATGTGTCAGGGACAACAGCATCTGGAAGCGGTCATGGCGGATTACAAGAAGCGTTCGGACAGCCTTTCCCAGAAAGAGCAGGCGTCGTTAAAGGATATGAAGCTCGTGCAGGAAATGTATGCGCGCGGTTTTGAATTTTTGCCCATCGATTTGTTTAAAGCACATTCCCGCAATTTCCAGATCATGGACGGTAAAATCATGCCGTCGTTAAACAGCATTGACGGTCTGGGCGAAAAGGCGGCGGACGCCATCGTGGAAGCAGCGAAAAAAGGTCCGTTTTTGAGCAAGGATGATTTCCGGGAACGTTCCAAGGCGAGTAAGACGATTGTGGAGCTTCTGGATACGCTGGGCATTCTTGGGGATCTGCCGGAGTCCAACCAGATCAGTCTGTTTGATTTTATGGTTGGCTGACGGAAGCTGGAAGAATGAAAATGGAAGAATATATCAGAGGAATCCCGTCCGGGCTGCTGACTGCACAGCTTGGGGAGCGGGAAATTCAGGTGGTCGGGATTTCGGAAAACGGATTTGAGTTTCGACTGGAAAAAAAGGCGGCAAGGCAGCTTTTGACAGATGCTGTGCCGGCACAGCACCAGGTTTTGCGAGATGCCGCACCGCCGCAGCACTGCATAGTGACACCGTTTTGTAAGGTGTGCTTTTACGATCTGGAGCAGGCACTCTGGCAGGAACTTGTGCTGACAGAGTATGGGCTGGAAAAAGCACCCGCTTTGCCACAGCAAGGGCACAGGGAGAAGCTGTGCGCTGCCTCCTTTTATCAGCTTTATCGGGTTTGCGTAACTTCGCCGGAGTTTCGGATTGCTGTGCAGAAGCTTCTTTTGCAATATACCCGCTACATCCATCTGAAGCTGGAAGAGGATGACGCTAGGCTTGCAGAGGCAACGGTTGGTTATCCGGTGGAATTAGAGGATTGCTTTGCCGACAGCCTGGAAGAACAGAAACGAAAATGGTTTGCGCAGACGGACTGGGAGGCGGTTTTGCGTCCGTATCCGTCTTACGCGCTGGAGCTGGACAGACCGGAATGGTATGAAACATATTTAAAAGAAAGCCTATCGGATTTTATGGCAGATTACTGGAAGGAAAACAACGTTGCCAGCGCGTTTTACGCAAAACGCCTGCCGGATCGGATTTACCTTGGAAATCAATTCTGCCGTCTGCTCTTTCCAAAGAAAGAAATACTGTTTGCCCTGCTCGAAAAGGCGCGGAGCGAGGGGCTTGGCGTGACAGTTTCGTTTGCATGCCAGCCGGAGGTTGGTTTAAAGGAAGCGGAACAGCTTTTGGAAAGCCTGCGAAGCTGGTGTCAGAAAAACGGATCGATCGAGATCGTCGTCAATGACTGGGGGATAGCGCAGCTTGCAGGCAGATATCCGGAGCAGTTTGAGCTGTGCATGGGAACACTTCTCAATAAACGGAAAAAAGATCCGCGGCTTTCCTATTTAAAAAGCCGCCTGCCGGACAAGGACACCGGACTTTTGGCAGAGAACAGCCTGAATGCAGATTTTTATCAAAAGGCACTGGAAAAAAGCCTTGGATTTGTGCGCTATGAATGGGAAAGCTGTGGGTATCCGCAAAAATTCCCGGAAGGAAAAAACAGCCTGCATCTTCCGTTTTATCAAACGAACACATCGCAATACTGTACCCTTTATGCGCAGTACAGAGAGCACAACAGGGGACGGCAGTATCTACAGACGGAATGTCCCGGATATTGTCAGATGCAAGCGTTTTTATACCCGGAGCATCTGCATATGACAGGAAGATACAATTCGTTGTTTGCGCTGGATCAGACGGGTTTGCGGGCGCTGGAGACGGGCAGTGTGGAAAACGCAGCGTTTAGGAAGGAAGAACAGGGGGTGCAGCCTGACCGCGCGGTGCTGAATCTGCTTTGAGCGCAATGCGCGGCATGGAGGTCACACATGGAACTTACAGCGGGGCTTGGCTCGGTTGACGATTATATCCGATATATCGAAGCGGGAGCGGACGAATGCTTCTGCGGTTACATTCCCTATGCATGGGACAGAAAGTACGGGACGGTTCTGTCCTTAAACCGTAGGGAGGTGCGATGCTGCAGCGTGCAGCTGGGTGCATTTTCGGAGCTGGAAATTCTGGCGGCGATGGTGCGGGCGTATCAAAAGCCCGTGCAGCTGACGTTTAATTCGCTGTACTATCTTCCACGGCAGTATCCGGAAATCGCAGAGACAATTCAAAAATGTATGGAAATCGGTTTTGAGGATTATATTATCGCAGACCCGGCGCTGATTTTATATCTTCGGCAGCAAAAGATCGGCTGTCGGATTTCGTTAAGCGGCGAGGTTGGAGAAATCAACAGCGCAATGACAGGATTGTTTGAGCAGATGGAAATCAGCAGAATCATCTTTCCAAGGAAGATGCGACCGAAGGATATGGCGGTTGTGGCGCAGGCATGTGCCAAAAGAAGTCCCGGATTGGAAAACATGAAATATGAAGCGTTTGCATTAAATGAGCTGTGTCAGTTTTCCGGGGCATTCTGCAATTCCCTGCACTGTGACGAGATGGGATATTTGTGCCGCGTGCCGTATCGGGTCGGTGTAGGGAAGAGTCAGCGGAAGGACAGCATCCTTATCGATCACAAAGAATGGGACGGTACCGCGTCTTCAAGGGAATATACCTCAGAGGCCAGACAGTGCGGCGGCACATGGGATTCACCGGAATCAGATTTCGATGCTCCAATCCTGGGCGAAAGTGGCTGTGGGCTGTGTGCGCTCTATGATCTGGGTCAGGCGGGAATTACCCATCTGAAAATTGTAGGAAGAGGAAACCACCCGGACCGGATGGTGGAAGACATCCGGGCGATGAAGCGTGCGTTGGAGATCCTGGATGCCTCCAAAGACCGGGAAACCTATCAAAAACGGATGAAGCAGGAGTTGTTTTTGAGCGGCTGCAGCAAAAACTGTTACTATCTACCAGCAAATTTATAAAATTTGCAAAAAGCACTTGCATTTTGGAAAAAAGTATTGTATAGTAATCAAGCGTCAGTTAAGTGACACAAAAGAATGGCTAGTTGGTCAAGCGGTTAAGACGTCGCCCTCTCACGGCGAAAACAGGGGTTCGATTCCCCTACTAGCTGTTTGCAGAAACGGATTTCTGCAAAGGATAAAGATTTCCTGAGCTTCAGGAAGAACAGGATAACAGTTATGGCTAGTTGGTCAAGCGGTTAAGACGTCGCCCTCTCACGGCGAAAACAGGGGTTCGATTCCCCTACTAGCTGTTTTCGAGAACCGGAATTCGTAAAGGATTCCGGTTTTTGCGTTACAGTTCCCTCGAAAATTCCTGTGCATAGATTTGTGCTTGCACAAACATCTATGAGTGGGTGAACTGCAACATTTTTGCCGGAACCCCTTGCATTCCAGTCTGGAACATGTTAGAGTAAAGAGGATGATACATGTTACTGGAGCAAGAGTGGGCAAAAACCCACTCTTGTTTGTTATCGCGACGAGGAAAATATCCATCGTGCTTGCACGAATGGATATTTGACGACCGCTAATCAGCGCGAGCTCCGCGAAGCGAATCTCGCGCTGGTATAACACAGACAACTGAATAAGGAAGGTGAAGGAATGTCAAAAAGAGAAACATACGAAGCGAAGACGGAAGAAATTCTGCTTCCGATCGCGGAGGAAAACGGCGTGGAAATCTACGACGTGGAGTATGTGAAAGAAGGCAGCGACTGGTATCTGCGTGCCTACATCGACAAACCGGACGGCGTCAACATCGGTGACTGCGAGGCAGTAAGCCGCGCGTTGTCCGACAAACTGGATGAAGCCGATTTTATCGAGGACGCCTATATTTTGGAAGTGAGCTCACCGGGGCTGGGCAGGACGCTGAAAAAGGATAAGCATCTGGAAAAGAGCCTGGGCGAAGAAGTGGAAATCAGATTGTATAAGCCGGTGGATAAATGCCGGGAATTTACAGGCGTATTAAAAAGCTACGATGCGGACAGCATTACGATTGATACAGCAGAAAAGGAAATGACATTTGCCAGAAAAGAGATTGCACTGATCCGTCTGGCGCTGGATTTTTAAACAGACGACAAAGCAGCGGAATGGAGGATGAAATGAATAAGGAATTAAAGGAAGCGTTGGATGTACTGGAGAAAGAGAAAGAGATCAGCAAAGAGACTCTGTTCGAAGCGATCGAAAACTCTCTGCTCACAGCCTGCAAACAGCATTTCGGCAAAGCGGATAATGTAAAGGTGGAAATCGACCGGGATACCTGTGATTTTCTCTGCTATGCGGAGAAAGAGGTTGTTCCGACACAGGACGACGTGGAGGATGAATGCCTGCAGATCGCTCTGGAGGATGCAAAGCAGATTTCCCACAGAGCGCAGGTTGGAGACATAATCCATGTGGAGATTAAGTCTAAAGAATTCGGCCGTATTGCAACACAGAATGCGAAAAATGTCATTCTGCAGAAGATCCGGGAAGAAGAGAGAAGCGTTGTATACAATCAGTATTTCGAAAAGGAAAAAGACGTCGTAACCGGCGTTGTACAGCGTTATCTGGGCCGCAACATCAGCATCAACCTGGGCAAGGCGGACGCAATCTTAAACGAGAGTGAGCAGGTAAAGGGCGAAGTGTTCAAGCCGACCGAGAGAATTAAGGTTTATATTCTTGAAGTAAAGAACACTCCCAAGGGACCTCGTATTTTAGTCAGCCGTACCCATCCGGAGCTTGTAAAACGTCTGTTTGAAGAAGAAGTAACAGAAATCCGCGACGGCGTTGTAGAGATCAAGAGCATCGCCCGTGAGGCTGGCAGCCGTACCAAGATCGCAGTATGGTCGAACAATCCGAATGTAGACGCAGTCGGCGCCTGTGTCGGTATGAACGGTTCCCGTGTCAATGCGATCGTAGATGAGCTGCGCGGCGAAAAGATCGATATCGTAAACTGGGATGAGAACCCCGGCAACCTGATCCAGAACGCGCTGTCCCCTGCAAAGATCGTTGCAGTATTTGCAGATCCCGACGAGCGCACCGCAAAGGTAGTCGTACCGGATTATCAGCTGTCCCTGGCGATCGGCAAAGAAGGACAGAACGCACGTCTGGCAGCGCGTCTGACCGGCTACAAGATCGATATCAAGAGCGAGACACAGGCAAAGGATGCTCCTGGTTTCCGTTACGAGGATTATCTGGATGACGGATATGACGACGAGGAAGAAGAGTACGAGGACGATTACGAAGAAGGCGCTGAGGAAGCACTGGAAGATACACAGGAGCCTGCAGCAGCCGAGGAAGACGGCGAGGGCAGCGATGAATAAAAAGATCCCCATGAGACAGTGCGTGGGCTGCGGCGAAATGAAAAACAAGCGCGAAATGATGCGCGTGCTCAAGACGCCGGAGGGACCGATCGTGCTGGATGCGACGGGAAGGAAGAACGGACGCGGCGCCTATCTGTGCAAAAGTCTGGACTGCCTGAAAAAGGCGAGAAAGAACCGCGGACTGGAGCGTTCCTTCCAGATGAGTATTCCGGATGAGGTTTACGACAGCCTGGAAAAGGAGTTTGGTGAGAGTGAAACCGAATAAGGTATTTTCCCTGCTGGGGCTTGCGACGAGAGCAGGACGGACGGCAAGCGGGGAGTTCATGACAGAAAAATCTGTCAAGAACAAAACCGCAGCGCTGGTGATCGTCGGCACAGACGCTTCAGCGAATACAAAGAAAAATTTCCGGGACATGTGCAGCTTTTATCATGTACCGTATTATGAATACGGGACGAAGGAAGAGCTGGGACATGCGATGGGAAAAGAAATGCGTGCATCCCTGGCGGTAACAGACGCCGGGTTTGCCAAAACCTTAAACCGGTATCTGGAAACGGAAATGAAGGAGACGGAGGGAAATGAATGGCAAAAATAAAGGTGCACGAGCTCGCAAAGGAGCTTGAAATAAAGAGCAAAGACGTCATTACCTTTTTACAGGAAAAGGGCGTGGACGTTAAGGCAGCGCAGAGCTCAATCGAGGGCGATGCGGTAGAATGGGTAAAAAAGAAGTTCGCAGCTGCAAATAAGGAGCCGTCCGATCAAAAGGACAGCAGCAGGATAGGGCAGGCAGCGCAGACAGAAAGGAAGGCGCAGGTGGAGAAAGCGGAAACGGCAGAAAAGACGACGCAGACTGCGGCAGTACAGGCTGAGGGCCGGGAGGAACAGACAACGGATAAACAGGATATGAACAAAGAAGTTGCAGGACAGGACAGTCAGGCAAAGGCACATAAAAAAGCAAAGACGATCATTGTGGTGAACAATCCCCAGAACAGCCGGATGAAGAACGGCAATTCCGGAAACAATGACAGAAGAAATAATAATGGAAACGGTGCAAAAAATGACGGGCGCAGAAATGATGGAAACAGAGGAAGCCAGAACCGTCAGGGTAACAGAAACAACAATGGCATGCGTATGGAAAGCAGACCGCTGATCAAGCCCCTGACTAAGCCTTCCCAGCCCGTTATGCCGGATGAGAAGCTTTTGAGCAGAGAGCGTGCGGCCAAGGAAGCGGCAGCAAAGGCTGCAGCAGAAGCAGAACGTGCAGCAAAGGCAGCTGAAATCGAAGCACAGAAAAAAGAAGAGGCTGCGGCAAAGGAACGTCTGGAGAAGAGCATGGAACGCCCTCAGAGAACCGAGCAGCGCGACAACCGCACTGAAAGAACAGACCGCACCGAAAGAACAGATCGTTCCGATAACAGAAATTCCGGAAACAGAAACGGAGACAGACCCGGTTACAACCGTGACAACAGAAACGGAGACAGACCTGGCTACAACCGCGACAACAGAAATGGAGACAGACCTGGCTACAACCGTGACAACAGAAACGGAGACAGACCCGGTTACAACCGTGATAACAGAAACGGTGACAGAAACCAGTCTGCCCGCAGAGATGGTCAGGGTCAGGAAAGGACATCCGGTTATGGAGCAAGAAGAGACCAGAACCGTCCGGGTAATAACGGCGGTGCAAGAGATAATCAGGGCTATAATCGCCCTGCAGGCGGTGGCCGCCCTGGTGCGGGCAATAACCGTCCTGGTTCAAATGGCGGACGCCCTCAGAACGGCGATGGACGGCAGGACAATCGATTCCGCAAGCCGGCAGCAGGTAAAGGCTTTGCAGCAGAAGCTCCGGCAAAGGATACGGAAAAGCGCAGAGACGATCGCCGTCTTAACCAGCAGGAGCGCGACAAGAAATCGAGAAGAGACGCGATTTACGAAGAAGACGGCGCAGCAGCACTGAAAAATGCAAAGAAGGCAGGCCGCTTTATCAAGCCCGAACCCAAGCCGGTTGAACCGGAAGAGACCATCAAGGTAATCACCGTCGGCGACAACATTACGATCAAAGAGCTGGCGGAAAAGATGAAGATGCAGCCTGCAGCCATCATTAAGAAGCTGTTCCTGGAGGGCAAGATTGTAACTGTGAACCAGGAAATCTCCTATGAAGACGCGGAAAACATCGCAATCGACTACGACATCATCTGCGAGAAGGAAGTCAAGGTTGACGTCATTGAAGAGCTGTTAAAAGAGGATGAGGAAGCAGACGAGGATATGGTTTCCAGACCGCCTGTCATCTGTGTTATGGGTCACGTTGACCACGGTAAAACCTCCCTGCTGGATGCGATCCGTAAGACGAACGTAACAGACCGCGAGGCAGGAGGCATCACGCAGCATATCGGTGCGTACACCGTACAGATCAATGGTCAGGCGATCACCTTCCTGGATACGCCCGGACATGAAGCGTTCACTGCAATGCGTATGCGCGGCGCGAATGCGACCGATATTGCAGTTTTGGTTGTTGCGGCAGACGACGGCGTAATGCCCCAGACGGTAGAAGCAATCAACCATGCAAAAGCTGCCGGAATTGAAATTATCGTTGCAGTCAACAAGATCGATAAGCCCAATGCAAACGTGGACCGCGTAAAGCAGGAGCTGACGGAGTACGAACTGGTTGCAGAAGACTGGGGCGGCAGCACGGTATTTGTACCGGTATCCGCAAAGACCGGCGAAGGGATCCAGCAGCTGCTTGAGATGATCCTTCTGACTGCTGAGGTGATGGAATTAAAGGCAAATCCGAATCGTATGGCGAGAGGCATTGTGCTGGAGGCTCAGCTGGATAAGGGACGCGGCCCTGTGGCAAGCGTGCTGGTTCAGAAGGGTACGCTGCATGTCGGTGATTTCGTTTCCGCAGGTTCTTCGAGCGGTAAGGTCCGCGCGATGGTAGACGACAAGGGACGCCGTGTCAAAGAAGCCGGTCCGTCCATGCCTGTCGAAATCCTCGGTCTGTCCGACGTGCCGGAAGCAGGCGACGTATTCCTGGCACATGAAAGCGATAAGGAAGCAAAATCTTACGCAGAGGCATTTATCGAGCAGAACAAGGAAAAGAAACTGGAAGAGACCAAATCCAGAATGTCCCTGGACGATCTGTTCAACCAGATCCAGGAAGGCAATTTAAAGGAATTGAACCTGATTGTCAAAGCGGATGTACAGGGCAGCGTGGAAGCAGTCAAGCAGAGCCTGACAAAGCTTTCCAACGAGGAAATCGTTGTCAAATGTATCCACGGCGGCGTAGGTGCGATCAACGAGTCCGACGTTACGCTGGCGAGCGCTTCCAACGCGATCATCATCGGCTTCAACGTTCGTCCGGATGCGACAGCAAAGGCGACTGCGGAGACGGAAGGGGTAGATATCCGTCTGTATAAGGTTATTTACCAGGCGATCGAAGACGTGGAAGCTGCCATGAAGGGTATGCTGGATCCCGTTTACGAAGAAAAGATCATCGGCCATGCCGAGGTACGTCAGATCTTCAAGGCATCCGCAATCGGAAATATCGCCGGTTCCTATGTCCTGGACGGCGTATTTACCAGAGGCTGTAAGGTGCGTATTACCAGAGAAGGTGAGCTGATCTACGAAGGCGCGCTGGCATCCTTAAAACGTTTCAAGGACGATGTGAAGGAAGTAAAAGCCGGATTCGAGTGCGGTCTTGTATTCGAAGGCTTTGACAAGATGAAGGAGTTTGACGTAGTAGAAGCTTATATAATGGTAGAAGTGCCGAGATAGGCTTTCAGAAGGGGGAATCTGTCAGGATTTCCCCGCAATATAGGAGCATTCATGAGAAAGAACAGTGTAAAAAACAGCAGGATTAACGGCGAAGTGCAGCGTGTTCTGGCAGAAGTGATCCGGGGAGAAATCAAAGATCCCCGGATTGCGCCCATGACGAGTGTTGTGGATGTCGAGGTTGCACCGGACTTAAAAACCTGCCGTGCATATATCAGCGTTCTGGGCAGCGAGGAAGAGGCTGCCGCAACGCTGGAGGGATTAAAGAGCGCAGAGGGTTTTATCCGCGGACGTCTTGCAAAGGAAATCAATCTGCGCAATACACCCGAGATTCATTTTATTATGGATCAGTCCATTGCGTATGGTGTCAACATGTCGCATAAGATCGACATGGTAATGGCAGACCAGCGCGCCAAAAAAGGAGAGGAAGAGGATGCGTAAAATCCTGGAAGAGCTGGGAAGCAGGGATACAATCGCCATCGGCGGACATGTACGTCCGGACGGCGACTGTGTCGGCTCCTGTATGGGCATGTACCTGTATCTGAAAAAAGCGCTGCCGGATGCACAGATTGATGTGTATCTGGAAAAGCCTGCAGATATTTTTGACTGCATTCATGGAATCGAAGCTGTCCGTACAGACTGCAGCAAGGATTGCGTCTATGACGTTTTCATCGTTCTGGATACCTCAAAGGAACGGCTCGGGGATGCGGAAAAGTATTTCCGGACCGCGAAAAAGACGATCAATGTGGATCATCATATCAGCAATGCGTCCGGCTGTGGCGATGTTAATTACTGCAAACCGAATGCAAGCTCCGCCTCCGAGCTCGTCTATGAGCTTCTGGAGGAAAAGTATATGGATGCAGAGATTGCAAAGGCACTGTATCTTGGCATCGTGCATGACACCGGTGTATTCCAGTATTCGAATACGACGCCGGATACATTGCGTATCGCTGCAAAGCTGCTGGCATACGGATTCGATTTTTCAAAGCTGATCGATGAGACGTTTTTTGAAAAGACCTATGTGCAGAATCAGGTGCTGGGGCGCGCACTTTTGGAGAGCATCCGGTTTATGGACGGCAGGTGTATTTTCAGTTCCATCGATTTAAAGACGATGGAGTTTTACAAGGTTGTGCCCAAGGATCTGGATGGCATTGTGAGCCAGCTGCGCATCACGAAAGGCGTGGAGTGTGCGATCTTTTTGTATCAGACGAAGACACTCGAATATAAAGTCAGCCTCCGCTCGAACGGAAAGGTGGACGTGGCGGCGATCGCGTCCTATTTCGGGGGCGGCGGCCATGTCAGGGCAGCAGGATGCACCATGCAGGGAACCGTGCATGACTGCGTCAACAATCTGTCGGAGCAGATTGAAAAGCAGCTGATAAAAGCAGAATAACAAAGGAGAATACATGAACGGAATTCTCAATGTATACAAAGAGCCGGGCTTTACCTCCCACGATGTGGTTGCGAAGCTGCGCGGCATCTGCAAACAGAAAAAAATCGGCCATACAGGTACCCTGGACCCGGAAGCGTCCGGGGTACTGCCCGTCTGTCTGGGAAATGCGACGAAGCTGTGCGACCTTTTAACAGACAAAGATAAAGAATACCGGGCGGTTCTGCTGCTCGGCGTGGAGACGGACACACAGGATACGACGGGACAGATTCTGGCAGAAAAGGAAGTAAATGCAGGCGAGGAGGATGTGCGCAGCGCGATCCTTTCGTTTGTCGGTCCGTATGACCAGATTCCGCCGATGTATTCGGCGTTAAAGGTCAATGGTCAGAAGCTGTGTGACCTCGCCAGAAAAGGACAGGTTGTAGAGAGAAAGAGCAGGCGGATTACGATCCATTCGATCGAAATCGAGGACATTTCGCTGCCTCGCGTGACGATGCGCGTGGCGTGCTCCCGCGGCACTTATATTCGGACGCTCTGTCACGATATCGGACAGAAGCTGGGCTGCGGCGGAGCGATGGAGCGGCTGGAACGGACACGCTCCGGCAATTTCAAAGCTGAGGATGCCTATCGGCTTTCCGAGCTGGAAGTGTTTGCAAAAGAAGGCAGCCTGGAAGAAAAGCTTTTTCCAGTGGAGAGCGTGTTTGAACAGCTGGATGCATATCAGGTGCAGGGGGACGGACAGAAGCTTTTAGAAAACGGCAACTGGCTTTATGCAGATTTGGTGATACCTTATACGAAAGAAAAAACGGCGGCAGCATGTGAAAGAGGTACGTTTGCACCCGAACAGCAGCTGCGCATTTATGATACAGACGGGCAGTTTACGGGGATTTATGCCTGGAAGCAGGAAGAAAAGCGTTTAAAGCCCGTGAAAATGTTTTTGGGAAAGGAACAATAGGAAGAAATGCAGATCATTTCCGGAACGACAGATTTTTTGCTGCAGGGGGCGTCCGCAGTGGCAATTGGCAAATTCGACGGGATGCACCGCGGGCACAAGGCGCTGCTTTCCGAAATACTGGAAGCGAAAAAGCGCGGACTGCAGGCGGTCGTATTTACATTTGATCCTCCTCCGGCTGTTCTTTTTTCCGGAAAAGCAGTCAAAGGGCTGACGACGCGGGAAGAAAAGAGACGGCTGTTTCGACAGATCGGAATCGATGTGCTGATCGAGTTTCCTCTGACTTTTCAGACTGCGGCGATTTCTCCGGAGGATTTTTTGCGTGTGATCGTGCAGGAACAGATCAGGGCCAAGCTCGTGGCTGCGGGAACCGATTTGTCCTTTGGCGACCGGGGATTAGGGGACTGCAAGCTGTTAAAGGCGCGCGCAGAAGCGTACGGCTACGAGGTAAAGATCATCGACAAGGTGCTTGAGGACGGGGAAGAAATCAGTTCAACCCGTGTCCGTCAGGCAGTGGAAGCAGGAAAGATGCAAGAGGCAGCAAGACTGCTCGGCGCGCCCTATGCGGTGATGGGAACGGTTGTGCACGGCAGACAGTTAGGACGTACAATAGGATTTCCTACCGTCAACCTGATGCCTCCTGCAGACAAGCTTTTGCCGCCAAACGGCGTGTACCGCTCGGAGGTGGAATGCAGCAGTGGTGTTTTTAAAGGGCTGACCAATGTCGGAGTCAAACCGACCGTGGAGCATGGCGACCACCCGCCGATGAGCGTGGAAACCTATATCTATGATTTTTCAGAGGATATTTACGACAGCTTTATCACGGTGCGCCTGTTGACCTTTGAGCGCCCGGAACAAAAATTTGCTGACGTGGAGGAATTAAAGGAGCAGCTGCAGAGGGATATCGTAGCGGGCGCGCGGTAAAGCTAGAGCAGCACGCCTGGCGCTGCCGGGCAGTAGTGTCGGCGCGCAGATGCAGACGTTTTTGCACCTGCGCCGTCAGAATACGAAGGAGGATTTGAATGCAGATTTGGAAAAAACTTGGACTGACTGTTGTGCTCTGTGTATTGTCTGCAGGGATGACAGTGAATGCAGGTTTTACGGGGAGCAACGTTCACTCCGCAGGGCAGTCTATGGGCGTCGGCGGGCTTCTGGAGGAATCCATGGGTCCGGAGGCGTGCCTTGAGGCGGCGCAGAATGCCAAAGAGACGCGCAAAAAGATTTACGGCTATGAAAATCTTGGCGTTGCGAAGGTCAATGATTATCTGAATATCCGTAAAGATCCGTCTGAAAACGGGGAACTGGTGGGTAAGCTTCCAAAAAACGGCGGCGCGGACGTGCTTTCCGAAGAAAATGGCTGGTATAAGATCAAATCCGGTAAAGTGACGGGGTATGTCAAGGCGGACTATATGGTGACCGGAGAGAAAGCAAGAAATCTTGCGGACAAAGAGGCGACGAACATGGCGGTCTGCAATTCCGGAGGCTTACGCGTGCGGGAAGAGGGAAGTCTGGATGCGCCGGTCATTACACTGGTAGCGGAGGGAGAAGAGCTTGAGGTTGTGGACATTCAGGACGATTGGGTTAAGATCATGCTGGATGATGAAGCAGCGTATGTTTCCGCAGATTATGTGGATATCGCAAAGAAGCTGGAAAAAGCGGTCAGCCTGACAGAATTGAAATACGGTCAGGGCGTTTCTGACATCCGGGTCGATCTCGTCAACTACGCGAAGCAGTTTCTTGGAAACCCTTACGTCTGGGGCGGCACGAGCCTGACAAAGGGTGCGGACTGCTCGGGCTTTGTCCTGAGCATTATGAAGAAATATGGTGTGAGCCTGCCGCATCATTCCGGAAGCCAGGCACAGTGCGGCAAGAAGGTCAGCCTTTCGGAAGCACAGCCGGGCGATCTGGTATTTTATGCGAAAAATGGCAAAATCAACCACGTCGCAATCTATATCGGCGGCGGACAGGTTATCCACGCCAGCAACCCCAGAACGGGCATTAAAATTTCAAACGTATCCTATCGGACACCTTACTCCGTCAGACGGGTGCTGTCGTAAAAAGGGGCTGTTTTGTGGCAGCGTGATACAGTCACAATCTGAATAAATTCCGGAAAATAGTATTTACAGCCCCATTTTTTTATGATATAGTCATTAGGTATGAATTCAGCCGGTGCTCAGGCTTGGGACACTCCGACCCATATCTTAGTACCAGGCGGTTAACATTTAAAGGAGGATTTACCCATGATTTCCAAAGAGAAGAAAACAGCAATCATCAAAGAGTATGCAAGAACCGAAGGCGACACAGGTTCACCGGAAGTTCAGGTTGCAGTCCTGACAGCAAGAATCCAGGAGCTGACCGAGCACTTAAAGAGCAACCCGAAGGATCATCATTCCAGACGTGGTCTGCTGCAGATGGTAGGTCAGAGACGTGGTCTGCTGGACTATCTGAAGAAGAATGACATCGAGAGATATCGTTCCCTGATCGAGAGACTGGGCATCAGAAAGTAAGACTTGGAGACAGGGCGGAAGCCGTACAGCTTTCTGCCCTGTTTTTCGTGCGATATGCTGCAGCTGCAAAAGAACCCGATGGCACAAAGGTGTTTTGTTGGGGCTGTTGTAAGTAGACAGGGTGTTGCACACGATGTAAAAAGCGAATACCGGAGCAATTCCGAGACCACTGACAAGCGCATTGAAGCCAGTGTGTTTTTCAGTAGTTTCGGCAGCTTTGTCTTTCGCTTTTTCCATCATCCGAAGCGTTTTCGGAACAATTTCCAACAAGGTAAAAGAAAAGGAGAGACAGAATGTATAAGACATTTTCCATGGAACTGGCCGGACGTACGTTAAGCGTAGACGTAGGCCGTGTAGCGGCACAGGCAAATGGCGCTGCATTTATGCACTATGGCGAGACAACCGTGCTTTCCACTGCAACTGCAAGTGAGAAGCCCAGAGAGGGAATCGATTTCTTCCCCCTGTCTGTTGAATTTGAAGAGAAGCTCTATGCAGTAGGCAAAATCCCCGGCGGCTTCAACAAGAGAGAAGGCAAGGCGAGCGAGAACTCCGTTCTGACCAGCCGTGTTATCGACCGCCCGATGCGTCCTCTGTTTCCGAAGGATTACAGAAACGACGTTACCTTAAATAACCTGGTTCTGTCCGTAGATCCCGAGTGTCGTCCTGAGCTGGTGGCAATGATCGGTTCTGCGATTGCAACCTGCATTTCCGATATTCCGTTTGCCGGTCCCTGCGCAATGACACAGGTTGGCATGATCGACGGGGAGTTTATTATCAACCCTTCTCAGGAACAGTGGAAAAAGGGCGATTTGCAGCTGACTGTCGCTTCCACAAGCGAAAAGGTTATCATGATCGAGGCCGGTGCAAACGAAGTTCCGGAAGCTGTCATGATCGATGCAATCTACAAAGCCCATGACGTAAACCAGACCCTGATTGAGTTCATCAACAAGATCGTTGCAGAAGTAGGCAAGCCGAAGCATTCCTACACCAGCTGCGCAGTTCCGCAGGAGCTGTTCGATGCGATGAAAGAGATCGTTCCTCCCGAAGAGATGGAACAGGCAGTCTTTACCGATGTAAAGCAGGTTCGTGAGGAGAATATCCGTCAGATTACAGCACGTCTGGAAGAGGCTTTTGCTGATAGAGAAGAATGGCTGGCTGTTTTAGGTGAGGCTGTTTATCAGTACCAGAAAAAGACCGTCCGCAAGATGATCTTAAAGGACCACAAACGTCCTGACGGCCGTGCAATTACACAGATCCGTCCTCTGGCTGCAGAAGTAGATATCATTCCGAGAGTACACGGTTCCGCAATGTTTACCCGTGGACAGACTCAGATCTGCAACATCTGTACGCTGGCTCCTCTGTCTGAGGTTCAGAAGCTGGATGGCCTGGATGAAAACGAAGTATCGAAGCGTTACATGCATCATTATAACTTCCCGTCCTACTCTGTAGGCGAGACAAAGCCCTCCAGAGGTCCCGGACGTCGTGAAATCGGTCATGGTGCACTGGCTGAGAAGGCTCTGTGCCCGGTAATTCCTTCGGAAGAGGAATTCCCTTATGCAATCCGTACCGTATCCGAGACCTTCGAATCCAACGGTTCTACCTCCCAGGCTTCTGTCTGCGCATCTACACTGTCTCTGATGGCAGCGGGCGTTCCGATCAAGAAGCAGGTTGCTGGTATTTCCTGTGGTCTGGTTACAGGCGATACCGATGATGATTATATCGTCCTGACCGATATCCAGGGTCTGGAAGACTTCTTCGGCGATATGGACTTCAAGGTAGCAGGTACCCATGACGGTATCACCGCAATTCAGATGGATATCAAGATCCACGGCCTGACAAGACCGATTGTAGAAGAAGCGATTGCAAGAACCAAAGAAGCAAGAGAATATATCATCAACGAGATCATGACTCCCTGCATCGCACATCCGAGAGCAGAGGTTGGTAAATATGCACCGAAGATCATTTCCATCAAGATCGATCCTGAGAAGATCGGTGATGTTGTTGGTCAGAGAGGCAAGACCATTAACGAGATCATTGCCCGCACCGGTGTAAAGATCGATATCACAGATGACGGCAGCGTTTCCGTATGCGGTACTGATAAGGAAATGATGGACAAAGCCATTGAGATGATCAAAATCATCACCACCGAGTTCCAAGCTGGACAGATCTTCAAGGGCAAGGTTGTCAGCATCAAGGAGTTCGGCGCATTCGTTGAGTTCGCACCCGGCAAGGAAGGCATGGTTCACATCTCCAAGATCGCAAAAGAGCGCATCGACCGCGTGGAAGATGTCCTGACTCTGGGCGACCAGGTTACCGTTGTCTGCCTCGGCAAGGACAAGATGGGCAGAATGAGCTTCTCCATGAAGGACGTTGCTCAGGTTTGAGAAAACGGACCGCAGATGAGCAGGCGAGGCACTTCGAAGCCTGAACACGAAGCATCGTAAAAAAGCGCTGGTTTTAGCGTTGGAAAATAGGAAGAAAAGGCTCCTGCCTGCAGTGTTGTGCTGCGGGCGGGAGCCTTTTTTTCATTTCATAGGAAAATGCGTCCTATGAAATAAAAACGCTCCGCTTAGGATGCGCACTCGGCGCAGGGGTAGATGGTTGCCGAAGCAACCGCGCCTCGGCGCGAGAATGTGCCAAGGCACATTCTTTTTTTGACAATAGAATGCTCGCAGAGCGTGCATTCTATTGTTGGACGTGTGCGACGCTCAGATTGCTTCCAGCAGGAGCGCGTGGGCGATGCCTGGGACGCTCTGCCCCTCGTTGTAGCTCGTTTTGGAAAGCAGCGCACCGGTGGGAACGAATAGAATCCGCTTCCACTTTTTTTCGGAAAGCTGTTTTAACAAAAATGCAGACAGAACGGACGCGCTGCAGCCGCAGCCAGAGCCGCCCGCGTGCGTGTCCTGCTTTTTGCAGTCGTAAATTTCGATGCCGCAGTCCATATGGCGCTCCCCAAGGTCGATACCGGAGGTCTGTAAAAGGTCTAAGAGGACGCGCTGTCCGACTTTTCCGAGATCACCGGTTACAATTTTGTCATAATCGTCCGGTGCGGTGCCGAAATCTTCGAAATGCTGCCGGATGGTGTCCGCGGCGGCAGGAGCCATGCAGGCGCCCATGTTCATGGAATCCCGCAGACCGTAATCGACAATTTTTCCGGGAGTAAGGCCTGTGATCATCGCGCGATCATGCCCAGATGGAGCGTTTGCGAGGATGAACGCACCGCTTCCGGTCACAGTCCAGGAGGCGGAAAGCGGCCGCTGATTGCCGTAGCCGAGCGGAAAACGGAATTCCTTTTCTGCGCTGGCGAAATGGCTGCTTGTGACGCAGGCGGCAAAATCCGCAAAGCTGCCGGAAACGGCGAGGCTCGCGAGTGTGAGCGACAGCCCGCAGGTGGAGCAGGCGCCGTAGAGCCCGAAAAGCGGGCGTTCATACTGCATCAGCCCAAAGCTTGTGGCGATACTCTGTCCGAGCAGGTCACCTGCAAAAAGATATCGGATATCCGTGGAATGCAGTCCAGCCTTTTGGAGCGCCAGATGCAGGGCGTCGCGCTGCAGACTGCTTTCCGCATCCTCCCAGGTATCGCAGCCAAACAGGTCGTCTTCTCCTGCAAAGTCAAACAGCTCCCCGAGCGGTCCCTGCTTTTCTCTGCTGCCGACGACAGAGGCGCTGGAGCGGATATAGACCGGGACAGGAAGACGGATGCTCTGCCTGCCGCAGGCAAACAGTGCTGCAGGGCGGGAACAGAAAGAAGTTTCAGTCGTTTTATTCATGGTAATTTTCTAATCTCCCTTTCGAAAACGTTTCTGAGAACAGTATTGGTTCATTTATGAATTTCATACCAAAAAAGAACTGTACAAACCGGAAAACCTACTATACAATAAGGGCTGATTAGATGCCGGGATGCGTAGGTGAAAAGATCCGTAAGGCATCTTTTGATACCTTATAACAGGAGCAAAAGAAGATGGCAAAGGATAGGACAAAAGATTTGACCCGGGGAACTCCCTGGAAGGTGATTGCCGGGTTTTCACTGCCGGTAATCGGCGGAAATCTGTTCCAGCTGTTCTATACGCTGGCAGACAGTATGATTGTCGGAAGGACGCTGGGGGCGGATGCGCTGGCTGCGGTCGGGGCGACGGCGACGATCGTATATTTTGTGCTGTGCTTCATTCAGGGACTGACCGGCGGATGTGGAATTTTACTGGGACAGGCATTCGGCGCGGGAAATGAAAAGCAGGTACGCGAATCCGTATCGGCGTCTGTATGGATCAGTGCGCTGTTTACAATCGTATTGACGGTTCTGTGCTGTAGCATGGTGCATCCGATTCTGCGGATGTTAAACACGCCGGTGGATATTTACGACCGGACGTATACCTACCTGTTTATTATCTTTCTGGGAAACGGCGCTACGGTCTTTTATAATATGATTTCCAATATTCTGCGTGCGTTGGGAGATTCCCGGACACCGCTGTATTTTCTGATTTTTTCTTCGCTGTTAAATGTTGTGCTGGACGTGGTATTTATCGTTCCGTTCGGCATGGACGTGGCGGGAGCTGCATGGGCGACCGTGCTGGCGCAGGCAATTTCCGCGGCATTGTGCATTGTGTTTGCGCTGAAACGTTTTACAATCCTGCATCTTTCTGCGAGAGAATGGCGGTTTTCTGCAAAGGCGGCATGGCGTCATTTAAAAGTCGGATTCCCGATGGGATTCCAGATGTCCGTCATGTGTATCGGTCAGCTTGCGATGCAGGCGGCGGTCAACCGGATCGGTACGAGTGCGATTGCAGGCTATACGGCGGCAAACAAGGTGGATCAGCTCTCCGTTTTAGTGGATAACGCAGTCGGAATCGGCATCGCCAACTATGTTGCGCAAAACTATGGTGCAGGCAAAATGGACCGGATCAAAAAAGGCGTATGGCATTGCTTTTTAATGCTGACGGCGATGAATTTTGCGATGGGAGCGCTGCTTTTACTGGGACAGAGCTTCGTTGTCCCGATGTTTGTCACAAACCCGACGGCGGAAATCATGCAGTATTCCAAAGATTATCTGTTCACGGTTGTGCCGTTTTATTTCTTTCTGGGGGCGCTGCTTGTTTACCGCACCGCGATCCAGAGCGTGGGCAATACCTGGGCACCGTTTGCAGCCTGCGTGATTGAGCTGGCTGCGAGAATTCTGTGTGCGTCTGTGTTGTCCGTTCCGTTTGGCTACCGTGCCGTCTGCTTTGCAACTCCATTTGCATGGCTGACCGCCCTTTCCTTACTGATTCCGGTTTATATCGTCCTGATCCGGAAGCTGGACGGTGGACAAAGCACCCAAACAAAAACCTGAACAGGAGGTATCAATGCAGAAAGCAATATTAGTAGGGGTTAATCTAAACGAAAATCTGGATTTTGACCATTCGATGGAGGAGCTGGAAAACCTTGCGGAGGCGTGTGAGATCGAAGTAGCGGCGCAGGTTGTGCAGAATCTTCCGATGGTCAATAATGCCTTTTATATCGGGACAGGAAAGGTGGAAGAGGTCAAAAATCTGGTTTCCATGATGGATGCAGACTGCGTGATTTTTGACAACTCCCTGACACCGTCCCAACAGAGAAACCTGCAGAATCAGCTGGAGGTTCCGGTCTGGGATCGGACGAACCTGATTCTGGAAATTTTTGACAGGCGTGCTCGGACAAAAGAAGCCCGTCTGCAGGTCGAAAGTGCGAATCTGCAGTATCTTCTGCCGCGTCTGGTCGGAATGCGGGATGCGCTTTCCAGACAGGGCGGCGGCGCCGGAGCGGGCGGCGGTGCCGGTGCCGGCGGTGGTCTTTCCAACAAGGGTGCCGGTGAAAAGAAGCTGGAGCTCGACCGCAGAAGGATTGAAAAGCGTATCAGCGAGCTGAACCGGGAATTAAAGGTCATGGAAAAGGACCGGGAGACACAGCGCAAGCGCCGGAAAGAAAGCGAACTGCCGTCGGTGGCTCTGGTAGGCTATACAAACGCGGGTAAGTCGACGTTGATGAACAAGATGTTGGACATCTGGATGGGCGACACGGAGAAAAAGGTTCTGGAAAAGGATATGCTGTTCGCCACGCTGGATACGACGGTGCGCAGAATCAGCCCCGGAGACAACCGTGATTTTCTGCTGTCGGATACGGTAGGGTTTATCAGCCAGCTGCCGCATACGCTGGTCAAGGCATTCCGCTCCACGCTGGAAGAAGCATGCACGGCAGATCTGCTGCTGCAGGTGGTCGATTTTTCCGATCCGCATCACCGGGAGCAGATGCAGGTGACACAAGAGACGTTAAAAGAGCTGCAGGCGGGACAGATTCCCTGTCTGTATGTGATGAATAAAGCTGATCTCGTGATGGAAGAAAGCGAGCTTCCCAAAGTTTTAGGCGATCGGATTTATCTGTCTGCGAAGCAGGGAATTGGGCTTGCCGAATTGCTGGAGCTGATTCAGAAGAAGCTGTTTGGCGATTACCGGGAATGCACGTTTTTGATTCCGTATACGGATGGTGCGGCGGTTTCGAGGCTGCAGGAGCAGGCGCTTGTGCGCAGCATTTCCTATGAGGCAGACGGCGTGCTGATTTCCGTGTCGTGTAAAGAAAGCGACGCCGGGCGGTATGCAGCGTATGCAGTAAGTACCTCGGACGATGCGGAAACGGCGTTTGAAAGGGAAGGCGCGTAGGGGGCGGCTGGCAGCTCATGACATGAGGCATGTGTGGATGGAAAGTGTGCAGCCACAGTGTTTCGAAAGCAGGCTTGCACAGAAAGAAGGCAAAGTATGGGTGTCAGAATGATGGAGTTTAAAATGGAGCGCCCGGGTCTGTTAAAAGAGGGCGACCATGTGACCGTGACGGAGGGCGTACTTCCGAGCAATTATTATTATACGATCGATCCGTCTCTTGCGATGTCGGGCAATTATCCGTTTCGGGAACGTTTGCTCGCACGGGAGGGCGATGTGACGAGCGTTGTAGAAAATCCAAGGGGATTTTATGTGACTGTGGCATTTTCGGAGTGACAGTACAGGAAAAAGCGTGCTATACTAAAAAACGAAAGCCCCGAAGCGGGACGTACCCAGAGGAGGAAAAAGACATGTTTAAAGTAATTTCAACTGTGAAAGCACCGGCTGCAATCGGCCCTTATTCTCAGGCGATCGTTGTAGGAGATTTCTTATTTGCATCCGGACAGATTCCGATCAACCCGGCAAACGGAGCGATCGAAGCGGAAGGCATCGAGGCGCAGACAGAGCAGGTCATGAAAAATATCGGCGCAATTTTGGCTGAGGCCGGAACCGACTATACCCATGTGGTAAAGACAACCTGCTTTTTGGATGATATGGGCGATTTCGCTGCATTCAACGCAATATACGAAAAATATTTTACCGGAAAGCCCGCAAGAAGCTGTGTTGCAGTGAAAAAGCTTCCCAAGGATGTTTTATGTGAAGTAGAAGTAGTCGCTTATTTAGGAGAATAATCCTATGAAAAATCTGATACTGATTGGCATGCCCGGCGCAGGAAAAAGCACGGTCGGTGTCGTGCTTGCAAAGCAGCAGGGATATCATTTCGTGGATTCCGATCTGGTCATTCAGGAGCAAACCGGACTTTTACTGCATGAGATCATAGAACAGCAGGGTGACGACGGTTTCCGGCAGGTGGAAAACCGGATCAATGCGGATCTGGCAGTCAAGCATTCTGTCATTGCGACCGGCGGCAGCGTGATTTATGGGCGGGAAGCCATGCAGCATCTGAAAAAAATCGGTGTTGTAATCTATCTGAAGCTGTCGTGCGAATCGATCGCAGCGCGTCTGGGCGATCTGCGCAAACGTGGCATTACGCTGCGGGAGGGACAGACGCTGCAGCAGCTTTACGATGAGCGTGTCCCGCTATACGAGCGTTATGCGGATATTACAGTGGACTGTGAAAACAAAAGTATTCGGGAGATTGTTGCAGAGATTGTGGCAAGACTGCCGAAGTGACAACAGGGGACAAGACAAATGAAACAGCAGTTTGAATCTGTGCGGAGCGGCTTTCTGCTGCTTCTTGCCGCATTTATCTGGGGCATTGCCTTTGTGGCGCAGAGTGTTGGAATGGATTACATGGGGCCGTGTACGTTTAATGCATCTCGGTTTTTAATTGGCGGCGTTGTGCTCCTGCCGGTGATCTGGACAAAAGAACGGATGGAAGCAAAAAAAGGCGCAACAGGAGCTCCTGCGAAAAAAAATAAATCCGGTGCGCTTTTGCCTGGCGGCGTATGCTGCGGTATCGCGCTGTGTGCGGCAAGCCTTCTGCAGCAGTTTGGTATCCGGTATACGTCAGTGGGAAAAGCAGGATTCCTGACGACGCTCTATATCGTTATCGTGCCGCTGCTCGGGATTTTTGTGCGCCGCATTCCAGGTGTGAAGGTATGGTGCAGCGTTGTGGTTGCGTTAATCGGAATGTATCTTCTATGTATTTCCGGAAGCGTTCGGATCGGACTGGGGGATGCGCTGGTGATTGGCTGCGCGTTAGTATTTTCTATTCATATTCTGGTGGTGGATCATTTCGCAGAGCAGGTGGATGGCGTAAAGCTTTCGTGTCTGCAGTTTCTGACGAGCGGTGTCATCTGTCTGGTGCTTGCGTTTTTGACGGAGCATCCGTCCTGGGATGCATTGTTTGCCGGAATCGTGCCGGTTTTATACGCGGGCGTTCTGTCCAGCGGCGTTGGGTATACGCTTCAGGTTGTTGGACAGAAAAAAGTGGAGCCAACAGCGGCATCCCTGCTTTTGAGCATGGAATCTGTTTTTTCCGTGCTGGCAGGCTGGGTGATTCTGGGACAGAAGCTTTCGGCGCGGGAGCTTTTTGGCTGCACGCTCGTGTTTGCGGCGGTGATCTGTGTACAGCTTCCGGATAAAAAGAAAGCAAAACAGGTGGAAACAGCCTGAAAAGTGGCGTGTATTGCACGAAAAGATGTATACTTCAGAAGGGAGAAGATGGGGATGAAGGAACTTTCAAAAGAAGTAAGGGAGATTATGAAAGAATACATCGGCGACAACAGTGTAGCGGGTGTGACAGTGCTGGCGGTGAAGGATGGAAAAGAAATCTGCGACTGTCAGGAAGGCATGGCGGATATCGAAAATGGACGTGCGATGAAGCGCGATACGATTTTTCGGTTATATTCCCAGACGAAACCGGTTACCGGAGCGGCTGCGATGATTTTGATGGAGCGCGGAAAGCTGGATCTGTATCAGCCGGTTGCAGAATATCTGCCTGCATTCCGCGAACAAAAAATCTGGCGCAACGGCAGATGCGAAGCACTTTTGCCTGGAGAACGGGAGATGCTGGTTGTCGATCTTTTACGGATGACGTCGGGGCTGATTTATGGCGATACGACGACGGAGCCGGGGCGGATGTATGAGCACGTTTTCGAAGAGGGAAAGGAACGGATGCATACGCTGGAGGCGATGACGACAAGGAATGTGGCGGATGCACTGGCAAAGTGCCCGCTGCTTTATGCGCCCGGGCAGGGCTGGCAGTACGGTTCCTCTGCAGATGTGCTCGGTGCGATTATTGAAGCTGCGTCCGGCAAACGGTTCGGGGAATTTTTGCAAGAAGAAATTTTCGAGCCGCTTGGAATGAAGGATACGGCGTTTTGGGTACCGGAGGAAAAGCAGGACCGACTGGCGGCAGTCTACCAGACTGAAATTGACCAAAATGGTCAAAACGTACTGAAGCGCTATACGCAGGATCATCTGGTCGTTGCAAACCGGATGGAAAAGTCCCCTGCCTTTGAGTCGGGCGGTGCGGGACTTGCTTCGACGCTGGATGATTATATGAAATTTGCACAGATGCTGATGCAGGGCGGAAGCTTAAACGGCGTGCGGGTGCTGAGCGAAAAGACGACGAAGTATTTTACCAGTCCGGAGCTGATGCCGGTTTCTCAGAAGGTATTTTCTGAATGGGTCGGACTGGATGGCTACAGCTACGGCAACCTGATGCGCGTCTGCAAAAATCCGGCGCAGTGCGGTTATCTTGCAATGCAGGATGAATATGGCTGGGACGGCTGGCTGGGCGTTTATTTTGCAAACCTGCCTAATGAAAAGACGACCATCCTGATGGGGATGCAGAAGGTGGACGCAGGCACGTTTTCCATGACCCGCAAAATCCGCAATCGGATTGTGAGCAAGCTGTAAAGAAAATAGAAAATTCCGTTTCGCCGGGAAATTGCTGCCTACCAGAAACAGGAGGAAAAGAGCGTATGAAGGATCCCTTGTTTTTTAATTCCAACCCGGAGAAACCTGGTTTTCTGAAGTTTATTGCTGCCGGAAAAGTACGTTTTCACGGAATTGCATTGCAGTTTAAAACCGTGTAGAATGTATAATTAGCTTTTACAATCAAAATGGAAGGACTGTAAAAATGTATCAGAGAAGATCAAATCTGCAGAATCTGATGATTTTGCTGCTGGACTGTCTGACGATTGTCGTGAGCCTGATTCTGGCAAACTATATTCGAAACGGTCGGCTGTTTGAGAGCGATGATGCCCGGATGGATTTCGGCCTTTTGCTCGGAGCAGTGCTTGTCGTTTTTCTGGCAATGAACCTGTTTGGCAGCCTGTACCGGAACATGATGCTGCGGGGACCGCTGCATGAATGCATGTGTGTGATTCGCAATAATGCAATCAGTTTTGCGGGCGCGGCGGTTGTACTGTATTTTATGGGACTGCTGGATGCTTACTCGCGTCTGGTGTTCTTCTATTTTCTTCTGATTGACTGTATCCTGATGCTGATTGTGCACCAGCTCTGGAAAAAGTGTCTGCCGTCTTTGTACCGGATTTTTCGGGAGAGCAGGAAGACACTGTTGGTTGCTGACGATGTGTTCGCAGTGCCGCTCGTCATGGATATGAAAAATTTTAAGGATTACAGCTATGAGTTTTGCGGACTGGCATTTCTGGGCGAAAAACCGGAAAATGGAGAGGTCGGCGGAATGTCGGTCGTAGCCGGGGCAGATGATCTGATTGATTACTGTAAAAGCGCGTCCCTGGATGAAGTGATCGTTGCGGTTGCGGATACCCAGAGCAAAGAGATGAAGCATGTTTTGGAAACGCTGGCAGAAATGGGACTGACGATTCATTACCGGATTCCTGTTCCGGAGCTGTCCGGTGCGAGCCAGAAAGCTCTGACGCAGTTTGGGCGCTTTTATACGATTACCTATGCGAATCGTTTTGTACCGGTTGGGCAGCTGGCGATGAAGCGGCTGCTGGATCTGGTCGGAGCGCTGGTAGGCTGTGTATTTTTAGGAATATTGACGGTGATCGTCGGGCCGATGATCAAGCTGGAGTCTCCTGGACCGATTTTCTTTGCACAGAAACGGGTTGGACGGAACGGCAGAATTTTTAAAATGTACAAATTCCGTTCCATGTATGCGGATGCGGAAGAGCGCAAAAAAGAACTGATGGCGCAGAATGAAATGAACGGCCTGATGTTCAAGATGGAAAATGATCCGCGGATTACAAAGACGGGGGCTTTCTTACGGAAGACGAGCCTGGATGAATTTCCGCAGTTTATCAATATTTTAAAGGGTGATATGAGTCTTGTGGGAACCCGTCCGCCGACGTTGGATGAGTTTGCGCAGTACAGCCCATATCATAAGAAACGCTTGAGCTTTCGTCCCGGTCTGACCGGAATGTGGCAGGTGAGCGGGCGCAGCGACATAACGGATTTCGAAGAAATTGTAAAGCTGGATGTAGAGTATATCGATAACTGGTCTTTCTGGCTGGACATTAAGATTTTATTGAAAACTTTCCTGGAGGTCTTTACACAAAAGGGCGCCAGATAAAAGACAGTTTTTAATGATTCATATCAATAGAGTGTTCCCAAAGTGTACATTTTATTCATGACAATAGAATGCTCGCAGAGCGTGCATTCTATTGTTGCCTGGGTATTTGGCTGCGTATTGCGGCAGAATGTGAGGAGAATTTGAAAAAAAGAAAACCGGCAGCCTGTAACGGGCTGTTGAGAGGAATTCTGACAGGCATCTGTGTTTTTGGAGTAACGCTGTCCGGATGCAGCTCTTCGAATCCGGAGACGGCGGATACGACAGGCGCTGAGACAATAACGCAGAGCAGCTCTGCAGAGGAAACTTCTATCGAAGAAGCAGAGGCAGCAGTGGACGCAGCACAGGTGGAAGCGGTTCTGCAGTTGGATGCAGAAATTCCTTTGAAATTGAATGAACTCTGCGCGCTGAATGCAGATGCATATGCGTGGCTGGAAATTCCTGGAACGGGCATCAGCCAGCCAATTCTGCAGAGCAGCATAGACGATGAATATTATCTAACCCATAACGCTGCAAAGGAAGAGGCGGAAGATGGGGCAATTTATACAGAGACAGCCAACGATATAGATTTTTCTGATGGCAATACCGTAATTTACGGACATAACACCTTGGATCGTTTTGGAAAGCTTCATGAGTATCAGGATCGTACTTTTTTTGATGAAAATCGGGAAGTGCGGATTTATCTGCCGGAGAAGATGCTTGTCTACCGCATTTTTGCAGCATATCCGTATGACGACAGGCATCTGATTGCCGCATATGATTTTTCAGATCCGATTATTTTCCGCAATTATCTGGAAGAAGTCTTTTCCATTCGTCAGATCGATGCTTTTATCGATGATACGATGGATGTGACGGAGGATGACAAGCTGATTACGCTGGAAACCGGTGTGAGCGGCGAGCCGGATCAGCGGTATCTGGTGCAGGCAGTTTTGGTTGAGGAACAGTAATGGAGCAGGAAAAGAGAAAACGCAGGAAAAAAAGGACGAAAAAGCGTTCCGCAATTTCAAAAGTTGGTCTTTTTTTCTTGATTTTGTTACTTGTGCTTCTGTTACTTGGAATTACTGTATCGGCAGGGTGGCTGTGGATGAACCACAGCGGTCAGAGCAGGCTTTCCCAAAAACAGGAAGCGGTACCGGAGCTGATGCAGCAGGCTGAATCGGAAGCGGAAAGCGAGATGATGCTGGAGGCGGGAAGCATCCGGTATCATGGAAAGGTTTATACCTACAAAAAGGATATTCTGACCTTTTTGTTTTTAGGAATTGATAAAAATGGAGAAGTAAAGGCTTCTTCCAATCTCTTTAAGGGCGGTCAGGCGGATGCACTGTTTCTGGCTGTACTCGACCCGGGAGAGAAAAAGATCAGCGTGATCGGAATCAACCGCGATACCATGGCTTCCATGAATGTGTATGATAAGAACGGGAGATATTCCGGAAGACAGACTGCACAGATTGCACTTTCCCACGCTTACGGGGACGGTCTGGAAGAAAGCTGCGAAAACAGCCTGGATGCAGTTTCCAACCTGTTCTATGGTCTTCCGATCCACGGTTACTGCGCACTGAACATGTCGGTTATATCGAAGTTAAACGATGCGGTCGGCGGTGTGGACGTCGTGATTCCGGAATCTGCAAACGGACTGGAAAAGGGCTGGACAACCGGAGCCGAGGTGCATTTAGAGGGCGATGCGGCGTACCGGTTTATTCATTATCGCGATACGGCGCAGGAACAGAGTGCAGAAGCACGCCTGGAGCGTCAAAAGCAGTATTTGAAGAAATTTATCCTTCAGGCAAAAGAAGCGATGAAGCAGGATATGACGCTTCCTTTGCAATTGTATACACAGATTACACCGTACATGGTAACGGATGTGACTGCGGATGAAGCAGTTTACCTGGTAGGTCAGGCGCTGTCCTACAGCTTTGGGGACGACGATTTTTATTCCATGACGGGAACGGTCAAAATGGGAGAAAAATTCGAAGAATTTTATCCCGATGAAACAGCACTGTATGAGCTGGTGCTGGACGTATTTTATGAAGAGGCGGCGGATTGACCTGCACGCCGGATAAAACGGTATTGGCAGACGGGAAACCGCCTGTTAATATAAAAACAGAAGCCACACAATTTTACGAAAGGGGGATGATTGACATGAAAAAGAAAATGGCAATTGTTCTTTCACTTGTACTCGCATGCTCTATGAGCATGACCGCATTTGCAGCTCCCAGCCCGTCTCTGAATACAGGTAATACACCTGCAGAACAGATCGTGGTTGACAGCTCTGTAACAGGCACAACAGCACAGGCGGGCGTCGGCAATGTAACCGGCCCTAACAGCGCAGTTGCTCCTGGAACAACTTTCGCAACAGTAAAAGGAAATCGTACAGCGGATGCAAGCGCTGTGCTGTTGGTCGTAGAACCGACTGTTGACACTGCATCTGCAAGCCATCTGGCAAGTGCCTTGAATACAAAAAAAGTCAAAGTAATTAACCAGAGCGGTGAGAAAAATATTTCCATCCTGAATAACGAAGGCAAGGTAAAATATCTGTGCACCAAGAAGATTTACCTGACCACTACGAACGGAGAACTGGTAGCGAGCAAGGGTTCCATCTCTGTTATGAGAAGCCTGAAAGAGATCGTTGGCAGCTATAAGCTTGCTGAAAACGAAACCATCAGAGCAATGTACAAGAGAGCAGACGGAAGCTACGCAGTACTGCCCGTTGTTATCAAGGGTGATGCAGTTTCTTTCGCACTTCCTTCCATCAGCGGCCCTGTTGAAGTTGTCTTTACAGCAGCAAGCGGAGTAAGACAGGAAACACTGCAGACTGCCAAAGCTCCCAAGCTTTGATGCATGGCCGACAGGCTAAGTTTTAGATCGAATAACAAATTAAATTTATTCGTGTGGTTTCCTTTGGAACACCGCCTCCTCTGAAACGGGGAAGCGGTGTTTTGCTTTTTGCTGCAAAAAAAGTCCTCCGCAAAAACGGAAGACTTTTCTGGATGTTGGCGTTGAGACTTATTCGTTCAAGGAATAACCGCAAGCGGTGCAATATTTTTGACTGTCTGCAGATTCGCCAATTTGGTGCTCTTCTTTTTCGGTATGACCGCAGAATTTACAGACCAGCTGATGATAGGATTCATCAAGACTTTGCCCGACGGTGTATTCATGTGTACAGGATTGACCACAGATCTCACAGATACCGTCCGGATCAAATACACATGCGCCATCCATTGTATGTCCACACACGGAACAGGTTCCCTTGTGAATCCGCACGCCGCCTTCGGCAGTCTCGGTAGGTATACAGATGGGATTCTTCTTTTATAACGCCGCCGCATGCACCACAGATTTCTTTATGGGAAGAATCATCAGCGGTATAATGATCAGCGGTACAGCTTTCTGCCTGTTCTTCGTTGATATATCCACAGAGGACACATACGGGACCGTGCATAGTTGTTCCGGTGATCTGTTTCCTGCCGTCGAACTCATGATTGCAGGGGATCTCCGGTTCTGGTGTTGTCGGCTCCGGTGTTGGTGCAGGTGTCGGCACTGGGGTTGGAGCGGCAGAAGATGGTAAGGTCAAAGAGGACAGGATGTTCGAAACAGAGCTGTTGTCCACACTGGAAGGGACGATCAGTCTGGGGGATGCAAGGATCTGTCCGTTCATTCCGCTGACTGTAAAGCCGGCTTTTGTCGTTGCGTCAATGGTCGTATATTTTCGGTTTTCTTTGATGCCGAAATTTACATAGTGAACATAGTATGCCAGAAGATCGTCGCCAAACGCCTTTTGCAGATCCGGATAAGCGGAACTGTATGCAAAAACATTGAAGTCAGAATTAATATCAGATCTTCCTTCGTTCAAACCGAAAATAACAAAATGGTTCCAAAGCGCTTCTGAGTCATTTCCAAAGGCCTTTGCAACATCCGGATATGCTATTGCATACCGTTCGGGTTTGAAAACCTGCCTTAAAGCTTCAAGGGCTTCCGGGGTATATGTTATTTTGTACTTTTTCATAATTTCTTTGTGCAGAGAGGTCTCGGAAGAGGTGTTTTTGTTTATTGTATTCAGTGTATTCAGTGCGCTCATATTGTTTTTGACAATCATTGCGGCGTTTGCCGTCATACCGGAGCCCAGACACATGGTGAGGGCGAGAGCGAATGCCAGAAGTTTCTTTTTCAATATTCCATCCTCCTTTTTCTGAAAAAAAGTTCCTTTATCACAGGTCTATGTTACTATTTTTCAAAAAGCTTTGCAACGAAATCGCAATAAATAGTATTTCCGTTACAGTTCACTCGTACTTTTTTGTAAGCAGATTTCATGCTCGCATGAAAATCTGCTTACAAAAAAGTACGGAGGGAGCGCCACTTTATGAGCAAAAAGGAGCTGTGAAGCAGCGGAGAGCGTCGAAGCGCGGTTCATGACAATACTGATCCTTGGGATTCCGTATGCCGGTGCGGTCTCCGCGTTTGTAGCTGTCACTGCGCTGGTGCCGATTTTTGGCGCATGGATCGGCGGCGAAGCATTCGGCATCTTAGGGATGCTGTTCAGCGTTCCCGGCTGTGCCGTGCTGTTCAGTCTTTATTTAGAGTACATGAAGAACGCACACACCTTTTAAGACGTGGTCTATTTAACATACAGGACGATAACTTACTTCGTGAATGCCGGCTTTAAGATCTTAGCTGACCGCCGTATCCTTGAAATCCACCGCCAAGTCCCCAAAAGTGGACTGTGTAGGCAATAGGCTGACGCGCCTGCTCCGAAACGCTGGGAAGAACCCATGATCGCAGAATCTGCCATTGGACGCAAAAAAAAACGGTGTGACCTTCACGGTCGCACCGTTTTTTACCCAACCGCAAGATTTATAGCTCCTTACGGCTGTCAAGTCTTGTGTTTACAGGCTTTCGGGCATACAAAAAGCAGATGACGGGAATCGAACCCGCCTCCTCAGCTTGGGAAGCTGATGTTCTACCGATGAACTACATCTGCATGACATACATTATAGCATATGAATTCAAAAAAGAAAAGCATTTTATTCATAACAATAGAATATCCGCGGAGCATACATGCCGTTGTATGGATTGCCCGTCAGAAGCTGCGAGAAAACTGCAACTACAGTTTTAGAGATTTTTCACTTTTCGTTCTCAGTATTCTATGATATACTGTCTGCAGAAGGCTTTGTAAGCGATGCAGAGCCAATATTACGGTTTTACGGAAGGTGAAAAGATGCAGAGAATATTATTAAAATTGAGCGGTGAAGCGCTTGCAGGAGAAAAGAAGCATGGTTTTGACGAGGATACTGTCAGGGCGGTAGCGCTTCAGGTAAAACAGCTGGTGGATGATGGCATTCAGGTCGGCATCGTGATCGGCGGAGGAAACTTCTGGAGAGGACGTACCAGCGAGCACATTGACCGCACCAAAGCGGATCAGATCGGTATGCTTGCGACAGTGATGAACTGCATCTACGTTTCAGAGATTTTCCGTTCGGTTGGCATGATGACCAACATTTTGACACCGTTTGAGTGCGGTTCCTTTACGAAGCTGTTTTCCAAGGATCGCGCGAACAAATATTTCGAAAAAGGAATGGTCGTATTCTTTGCAGGCGGTACGGGACATCCGTATTTTTCCACGGATACCGGCGTTGTGCTGCGCGCTATTGAGGTAGAGGCGGACGTTATTCTGCTCGCTAAGGCGATTGATGGCGTATATGACGATGATCCGGCGAAGAATCCGGCGGCGAAGAAGTATGACGAAGTATCGATTCATGAGGTAATCGAGAAAAACCTGCAGGTAGTGGATATGACTGCATCAATTCTGGCGAGAGACAACAAGATGCCGATGTGGGTATTTGGTTTAAATGAAAAAGACAGCATTGTCAACACAGTAAAGGGCAATTTTACCGGCACCAAGGTAACGGTATAAGGAGGATAGGAGAACAAGATGGACGAGAGATTACAGCAGTTTGAAACAAAAATGGAAAAGACCTGTGAATATCTGGAAGCAGATTTCATGACAATCCGTGCAGGACGCGCCAACCCGCATGTACTGGACAAAATCCGTGTGGATTATTACGGTTCTCCCACGCCGCTGCAGCAGGTGGGCAATGTAACTGTTCCCGAACCCCGCATGATCCAGATTGCACCTTGGGAAAAATCCCTGATCAAAGCAATCGAAAAAGCAATTATGGCGTCCGATATCGGCATCACCCCATCTAACGATGGTAATGTGATCCGTCTGGTATTCCCGGAGGTAACAGAGGAACGCCGTAAAGCGCTGGTAAAGGACGTTAAGAAAAAGGGCGAGGACGCAAAGGTTGCAGTCCGCAATGTCCGCCGTGATGGCAATGATTTTTTAAAGAAGCTGGGCAAGGAAGACGTTTCTGAGGATGAAATCAAGGAGCTGGAAGATCAGCTGCAGAAGCTGACTGACAAGTTCGGCAAGGATATCGACAAGCTGGTAGAAGCAAAATCCAAAGAGATTATGACCGTTTAAAACGGATACAAAAGTACATTCTGCTAGGATGAACAATGGAATGTACACGCTGAAAGCATTATATTGTCATGAATAGTGAGGGAGAAGGGGGCAGGCTGGGCTTGTCCCCTTCTCTCAGATAGGAGAAAAGAAAGAATGAATATTCCGAATCATGTGGCGATTATTCTGGATGGAAACGGCAGATGGGCAAAGGCAAAGGGCATGCCGCGTAACTACGGACATGTGCAGGGGGCAAAGACCGTAGAACAGATCTGCGAGGATGCATGGAATTTGGGCATCCATTATCTGACGGTATATGCGTTTTCCACTGAAAACTGGAATCGCCCCAAGGATGAAGTATCCGCGCTGATGACGCTTCTGCGCAATTATATGAAAAGCTGCTTAAAGCGTGCAACACAGAACAATATGTGCGTGCGCGTGATCGGGGATAAGACCGGGCTCGATGATGATATCCGCAAACGGATTGCGGAGCTGGAGGAAGCGACAAAGGACAACACCGGTCTGCATTTTCAGATTGCGATCAATTACGGCGGCAGGGATGAAATCCGCCGCGCTGTGACGAATCTGGCAGAGCAGGTACAGGCAGGGACCCTGCAACCGGAGGAAATTACCGAGGAAAAGATCAGTGCTGCGCTGGATACGGCAGGAATCCCGGAGCCCGACCTTTTGATCCGCACCTGCAATGAGCTTCGGATTTCCAATTTCCTGTTGTGGCAGCTGGCCTACACAGAGTTTTATTTTACACCGGTGGCGTGGCCCGATTTTTCAAAGGCAGAGCTGGAAAAGGCGATTGAGGCATATAATCATAGAGACAGAAGATATGGGCTGGTGAAGGAGGAGTAACAATGTTCTGGACGAGATTGGGCAGCAGCGTTGTGCTGGTTGTGCTGGCACTGATTTTTCTGATCAGTGGAGGTCCTGTTCTGGGAGCGGTGTGTCTGCTGCTTTCCCTGACGGCTTACTACGAGCTGATTAAGGCGTGCCATGTGGAAAAAGATGGCAAATTTACGCTGCTGGAAATCATGGGAGGCTGCGGAATCGTGCTGTATGGCGCAGCGATGATGCTTTCCAAAAATTTTCTCTGGGGAATCGGGGCAATTGTCCTGATGTTTCTGGCAGTGATGTTCGTCTATGTGTTCCATTTTCCCAAATACCATGCAGACCAGGTGATGACTGTTTTTTTCTGTGCATTTTACCCGGGGGTGCTGTTTCCGTTTATCTATCTGACCCGGGAACTGAGCTGGGGAAAATATCTGGTGTGGCTCATTTTTATCAGCTCCTGGATCTGTGATACCTGTGCCTATTTGACCGGTATGGCAATTGGAAAACATAAGCTGGCACCTGTGCTCAGCCCGAAGAAATCGATAGAGGGTGCAATTGGAGGCGTAGTCGGTTCTGCCCTGGTAGGAGCATTATTCGCATGGCTGTTTCTTATTCCGGAGACCGGAAGCGATGCGATGATCTGGGTGGTTGCGCTGATCAGTGCTGCCGGTGCAGTCATTTCCCAGGTAGGAGATCTTTCAGCGTCTGCAATCAAACGAAATCACGATATTAAAGATTACGGAAAGATAATTCCGGGACACGGCGGGATCATGGATCGGTTCGACAGTGTGTTATTTACCGCACCGGTGATCTATTTCCTTTCGGTCATTTTGCTCGGAGCGGTTCATTAAAAAAATGGTTTCGGATTTTTCCGGAATTGTGTATAAGCGGGTACAGGAGAGGAAAACTATATGAAAAAAGTAGCAATATTGGGTTCTACGGGGTCAATCGGAACCCAGACCCTGGAAATTATCCGGGATAATGAGGATTTACAGGCGGTTGCGCTGGCAGCAGGGCAGAATGTCGATCTGATGGAAAAACAGATTCGGGAATTTCATCCGCAGATCGCGGGAATGTGGAGTGAGGAAGCGGCGGCTGACCTTCGGCAGAGAGTTTCAGATCTTCCGGTCAAAATCGTGTGCGGGATGGACGGACTGCTGGAAATCGCGTCTTTCCCGGAAAGCGACGTTGTCGTTACGGCGGTGGTCGGCATGATCGGTATCCGTCCGACCATCGCAGCGATTGAAAGCGGAAAGACGATTGCGCTTGCCAATAAAGAAACATTGGTGACAGCAGGACATATCATCATGCCGCTGGCCGCTCAAAGAAAGGTTCCGATTTTGCCGGTAGACAGTGAGCATTCCGCAATTTTCCAGTCTTTACAGGGAAGAGCGGATAATCAGATCCACAGAATCTTGCTGACAGCCTCCGGCGGTCCGTTCCGCGGAAAAAAGCGTGCGGACTTAGAGCAGATGACGCTGGAGGATGCGTTGAAGCATCCGAACTGGTCGATGGGCAAAAAGGTGACAATTGATTCGGCATCCCTCGTCAATAAGGGGCTGGAAGTGATGGAAGCGAAGTGGCTGTTTGACGTATCTCTTGATCAGATTCAGGTTGTTGTGCATCCGCAGAGCATTGTGCATTCCGCAGTGGAATATGACGATGGTGCGGTGATTGCACAGCTCGGGCTTCCGGATATGAAGCTGCCGATCCAGTATGCCCTCGTTTATCCGGAAAGAAGACCGATGAACGCGCCATTTATGGATCTGTTTGCAATCCATCAGCTGACCTTTGAAGCACCGGACACCGAGACGTTTCCGGGACTTGCGCTCGCCTATCGGGCGGCAAGAGAAGGCGGCAGTATGCCGACCGTTTTCAATGCGGCGAATGAAATGGCTGTCAAGCTTCTGCTTCAGAAAAAGATCCGTTTCGTGCAGATTCCGGAAATCCTGGAAATGGCGATGGAGCATCATCATACTATAGAAAATCCTGATGTGGTGCAGATCCTTCAGGCAGAGGCTGAGACCTATGAACAAATCAGGCAGGAGATGAAACTTTGATCGGAACAATCATCATTTTTTTACTGATCTTTTTCGTGATCGTAATGGGACACGAATTTGGTCATTTCCTGATTGCAAAAGTAAACGGCATCCGTGTGAATGAATTTGCAATCGGGATGGGACCGAAGATTGCAGGCTTTAAAAAGGGGGAAACGGAATATGCGCTGCGGGCGTTCCCGTTGGGCGGCGCATGCATTTTTGAAGGGGAAGACGGACTGGAAGCGGCGAAAGAAGAGGCATCTGCCGCAGGCACGCCGGCAGATAAAACCGGACGGGGCGCTTTGCAGAATGTGCCGGTGGATGTGGATCGCGGAAATTTCCAGAACGCGCCGGTATGGAGCCGGATTGCCACTGTTTTTGCCGGACCGTTGTTTAACTTTTTACTGGCATTTATTTTCGCAATTATGGTTGCGGGTTACGCCGGTGCAGATCTGCCGGTGCTTGGCAGCGTAGTGGAGGGTTCTGCAGCGGAGGCAGCCGGAATGCAGGCGGGAGACAAAATCCTGCGGTTTAACAGCAAAATCAATCTGGCACGGGAAATTTCCCTGGAAATGGCATTGAATAAAACCGGAGAGCCTGTAAAAGTGGTATATGAGCGTGACGGTCAGGAGTATGAAACGACGCTGACGCCGATTTATAACGAAGAAGCAGGTAAATATCTGGTCGGTTTTCAGAATTATGCGTCCTATGATGAGGCGAAGGGGACAAAGCTGTTCCGTTATGCCTGGTACCAGCTGCGCTTTTGCATAAAAAATTCCGTGCTGAGTGTGAAATCCCTGGTAGAGGGTAAGTTGTCCAAGAACGACGTGGCAGGACCGGTCGGCATGGCACAGATCGTGGATCAGGTGAAAACAGCTGCAGAACCCGGCGGACCGATGCTTGTCTTCATGAACATGGTCAATCTGGCGATGCTTCTGTCAGTCAGCCTGGGCGTGATGAATTTGCTTCCGCTGCCCGCACTGGACGGTGGCAGACTGGTATTTTTGTTCCTGGAGGTACTTCGTGGAAAACCGATCCCACCGGAAAAAGAAGGCGTCATTCATTTCGCGGGCTTTGTCGCACTGATGGTTCTGATGGTGTTTGTGATGTTCAATGATATTCAGAGAATTATCGGGTGAAAAGGTTTCGGATAGGAACCCGCTTGGGCGGCTGCCCCATTCCAAAAGAAGGGGCAGCCGCTCAAGTTATTTATTTCATAGGAAAATACGTCCTATGAAATAAAAACGCTCCGCGCGGATCGCACTGCAGCGGAATGGAAGAATGTCGCTTGCGCGACCCGCCGCAGGCGGAGAATCCTGCTTCGCAGGATTCTTTTTTATACAGTTTATAACAATAGAATGCTCGCAGAGCGTGCATTCTATTGTGTATACAGAAAATAAGCCGTCAGAATCAACATTCTAACGGCTTATTTTGGATGGACCCGATGGGATTCGAACCCACGGTCTCTGCGTTGCGAACGCAGCGCTTTCCCAGCTAAGCTACGAGCCCAAACATAATTTATGAAGAAAAATCAGACCTTTCATGAAAGGTACTGATATGGAAGCAACGGGGCTCGAACCCGTGACCTCTCGCGTGTGAGGCGAACGCTCATCCCGGCTGAGCTATACTTCCGTTTCCAGCTAAGATTTATTTTAGCACTTTCCAGGCAGGAATCAAGTGGCAGATGGAAAAAAATTCTGTTCACAGTCATGTTGTTATAAGCAGACGTACCGTTTGCAAACTGAAGCGGTACAGCGTTTGCAAACGCTGCAGTTACTGTGATTCATGACAATAGAATGCTCGCAGAGCGTGCATTCTATTGTTTTTTATCAGAACGACTGTGACGGGAGCGGTGTTCTGTGGTGTCTGTTTCTTTTGCACTGCAGCTGTCGATCAGTTTTTCAATCAACATTTTTTTAACATAGACGTCAAAACTGAGCATGCAGATGAAAGAAAAGGTCTGCAGAAATTCCTGATCCTCTGTGGCAGCATCCGAAAAGGTTTCCTGAGCTTTGTGATATTTGCGTACGACGTCTTGCTTCATTACCTCAACTTCTTCCCGCTCGAGACTAAACACCTCGTTATAGATCGTTTCAAGCTTCAGCCCTTCGTTTCCGGCAAAGAAACGGTCGGTAATCGGTTTTAATACGGTCTGAATGTCGCTGATTGACAGGATGCCCTTGAAATAATAGATAAAAATCAAAAGCAGCATGTGCTCGCGGGAATATTTCTTGCGGACGGGCGGCGGCAGCAGGTCGTTTTTGGCGTAGTTATTGATCATGGTTTTGGTCAGGATCTTGTCCACTTCGGGATTACGGGCAGCATTCTTTAGACGGCTATCCATAAAAGTCGTCACCTGATCCATGTATAATTCGATATCTGGGATATCATCCGGACGGATATAATCAATACGGTCCAGACTATCCAAAATACTTTGTAAAAGATCCCCTGTTTCCAGTGTCATATGAAATGCTCCTGTTTTCCATAAGATAATGAAGATTGTTTAATGAATTCATTATATAGTATTCAAAACCAGATGACAAGAGAAAAGAAACTCAATATAGAAAGACCATTCTGTGAAGGAACAGCACGTGGGACAATAGGAGCGCATAGGATAAAGAAACATGTGTTGAGGAAGCAGATATTTTATGAAAAAAAGAAGATGGATATGTCTGGCGCTGACAGCGGCGTTGACGATTGGCATGCTGGCAGGTTGCGGGCAGAAGAAAGATTTATCGGATGGAGGGGAGAAAAAGGAACTTCAGAAGGTTACGTTGAACGAGGTGGCGCATTCCATATTTTATGCGCCAATGTATGTGGCAATAGAAGAGGGCTATTTTAGAGAAGAGGGCATTGATCTGACGCTGGTGACAGGCTTCGGTGCGGATAAGACCGTTACGGCAGTGTTGGCGGGAGAAGCGGATATCGGTTTTATGGGCTCCGAATCAACGATATATACAAAAAACGGCGGAGCTGAGGATTATCTGATCAATTTCGCACAGCTGACACAGCGTGCCGGAAACTTCCTCGTCGCGAGGGAACCGATCGAGAATTTCGAGTGGGATATGCTGAAGGGCAAAAAAGTGCTGGGCGGCAGGGCAGGCGGCATGCCGGAAATGGTATTTGAATATATTTTAAAGCAGCACAACATTGATCCGACCGAAGACCTTTCCATCGACCAGAGCATCGATTTTGGTTCCACGGCAGCAGCATTTTCCGGCGGGCAGGGGGATTTCACAGTAGAATTCGAGCCTCATGCAACTGCCCTGGAGCAAAAAGGTGACGGCTACGTTGTCGCTTCGCTGGGAGAAGAGTCCGGCTATGTGCCGTATACAGCATTTTCTGCGAAAAAAAGCTATCTGGAAGCGCATCCGGATACCGTGCAGGCCTTTGTAAATGCACTGCAGCGCGGTATGGAAAAGGTGTCACAGAGCACGCCGGAGGAAATTGCGAAAATGATCGCGCTGCAGTTCCCGGAAACGGACGAAGCGGTGCTGACGGCGATTGTGAGACGCTATGTCGAGCAGGATACATGGAAAACCGACCTGATTTTCTCGGAGGATGCATTTGTTCTGCTGCAGGATATTCTGGAAGAGGGCGGCGAGCTGACAAACCGCGTTGCATATGAAGATCTGGTCAATACAGAGTTTGCAAAAAAGGCGCTCGAGCGCTGATCGTTTTGAAAAAAGCAGCAAAAAAGAGCGGGGACGCCGGAAAAGTTTTCCGGAGCCTTCGCTCTTTTTTACTCATGCAATGTAGACAAAATGTGTGCATTACAGTGTTCACCGGATCCGATTCCAAATCCTGTTGCAGGGTACCCCCTCTTGGACCTGCGGGACTTACTGTTCCGAATCGGGTTCGGAAGCTTCTGCCATTCTGGAGAAAACCAGCTCGTAGCCGTCGTTGCCGTAATTTAAGGAACGGTTGACGCGGCTGATTGTAGCAGTGGAAGCGCCTGTTTTTTCTGCGATATCCAGATAGGTTTTACCTTCCTTTAGCATGGCTGCAACCTCAAAACGCTGGGAGAGGGAAAGCAGCTCATTGACAGTGCAGAGATCTTCGAAAAATGCGTAGCATTCTTCCTTGTTCTGCAGGCTCAAGATCGCGTCAAACAGGTGATCTACGGCCTCCGTTTTAATTTTTTTGTTCATCCGACTAACTCCTTTACTTTTCTAATGGAGTGGACTCTGTTCGTCCATATGTTTCTATTTTAACATATTAAAGTCTAAAAGTAAAGCGGACAAAGACAGCGTCTTTCGTCTTGTATCGCAGACTAAAATCTGCTAAAATCGAAAAGACACTTATAGATGGAAAAAAACAGGAAACAGTGGGGAACTATGAGCATTTACGATACCTTAAATGACAGACAGCGGGAAGCTGTTTTTAAAACAAAGGGACCGGTGCTGATTCTGGCGGGCGCGGGAAGCGGAAAGACCAGGGTGTTGACGCACCGTATTTCCTATCTGATTGAGCACGAAGGCGTAAAGCCGTGGAATATTCTAGCGATCACCTTTACCAATAAAGCTGCCGGGGAGATGCGTGAACGAGTGGACGATCTGATCGGACACGGCGCGGAACAGATCTGGGTTTCGACGTTTCACTCCACCTGCGTGCGGATTCTGAGACGTTACATCGACCACCTCGGCTATTCGACGAATTTTACGATTTACGATACGGACGACAGCAAAAACATCATCAAAGAGGTCTGCAAAAAGCTGCAGATTGATACGAAGGTTTATAAGGAACGGAGCCTGATGTCCGCAATTTCTTCCGCAAAGGACGAGCTGATTTCCCCGACGGAATATGCGCTCTCCGCGATGGGAGATTTTTCCAAGCAGAAAATCGCGTCCGTTTATCAGGAATATCAGGCAGCTCTGAAAAAGAACAATGCACTCGATTTTGATGACCTGATTGTTAAAACCGTAGAGCTGTTCAAAACCAGTCCGGAGGTGCTTGCGTATTATCAGGAGCGTTTTTTGTACATTATGGTGGATGAGTATCAGGATACCAACACGGCACAGTTTGAGCTGATCCGTTTGCTGGCGGATAAATACCGCAATCTTTGCGTAGTAGGTGATGACGATCAGTCGATCTATAAGTTCCGGGGTGCCAACATCAACAATATTCTGGATTATGAAAAATATTTTCCGGAAGCTGCGGTCATCAAGCTGGAGCAGAACTACCGTTCGACCCAGACGATTCTGGATGCTGCCAACGAGGTGATCCAAAACAACGTAGAACGGAAAAAGAAGGTTCTCTGGACAGATAAGGGTGAAGGCAGCCTGATCCATTTTAAACAGTTGGATACTGCATATGAAGAGGCGGAATTTATTGCAGATGATGTTTGCAAAAGAAAACGGAATCGGACAGCAGATTATAAAGACTGTGCAGTGCTTTACCGGACCAATGCCCAGGCGCGACTGCTGGAGGAACGGTTTATTATAGAAGGGATTCCCTATGATGTGGTCGGCGGCGTCAATTTCTATGCGAGAAAAGAAATCAAGGACATTCTGGCGTATTTAAAAACGATCGACAACGGGCAGGACGACCTGCAGGTGCGCAGAATTATCAATATTCCGAAGCGTGGAATCGGTGCAACAACAGTCAACCGCGTGCAGGCATATGCGGAAGAAAACGAAATGAGCTTTTACGATGCCCTGCGGCAGGCGGATCAGATTCCCGGGCTTGGCAGAAGCGCATCGAAGCTGGAGCCGTTTGTGACGCTGATCCAGTCCTTTCGGGCGAAGCTGGAATATTATACATTAAAACAGCTGTTGGATGATATCGTAGAATCCACCGGCTATGTAAAAGAGTTGCAGGAGTCGGATGATGAGGAGGCGGAGGACAGAATCGCCAACATCAACGAATTAATTTCCAAGGTGGTTGCGTTTGAAGCGGCACACGAGGATGCGACGCTGAGCAGCTTTTTGCAGGAGGTTGCGCTGGTTGCGGATATTGATGGCGTGGAATCCGACAATAATAAAGTGCTTCTGATGACGCTGCATTCCGCAAAGGGACTGGAGTTTCCGATCGTTTATCTGGCTGGCATGGAGGATGGCATATTCCCAAGCTATATGAGCATCATGGACGACGACCCGACTGCGATTGAGGAAGAACGTCGTCTGGCATATGTCGGAATCACCCGTGCGCGGGAGGAACTTACGATCACCTGTGCAAAGCAACGTATGATTCGTGGCGAGACGCAGTATAATCCGGTCAGCCGGTTCGTTAAGGAAATTCCCGCAAATCTGCTCGACCAGAGGGTAGGAGGATCGAAACGGTTTTCCTTTGAAAAAGAAGAGACGGATGATTACAGCGGTTTTTCAGGATTTTCCGGTTTCTCCGGTTTTTCCGGCTTTGGAGGCGGCAGCTCAAAGAACGAGAGCACAGGCGGATGGAACGGCTTTGGCTCCACCGGACGCAGCAAGACAGGAGGCAGCGGATTTGGAAATAGCAGCTTTGGCACGCTGAATGCAGACACAAGGAGCAGCGCTTCTAAAGGCAGCTTCGCTGCGTCAGGCAAAACAGGCTTTTCCGGGGAAAGTTTTTCGACCGGCAGCTTTACCGGCTATGGAAAGCCAAGGGCAGTTGTGAAGCCGAAAAAAACCGCAGAGGACAGAAAACCTTTTATCGCGCAGGGGCTTGGCAGCTTAAACGGCGTGAACGGAATTTCCAGAGGCTCTGTAAAATCTACAGCGCTGGAATATGGTGTTGGCGACCGTGTGCGGCACTTAAAATACGGCGACGGAACGGTGACGGAGATCGTGGACGATCCGCGGGATTACAAGGTGACGATCCAGTTCGATGGAGCGGGTCAGAAGATTATGTATGCGGCGTTTGCAAAACTGAAAAAACTATAAATTTTCCGGATTCATATAGTAAAAGTAAAAAAAGGGTGGTATGATAAACACGACGATTGAATCATGAAAACAAGCAGAAAGGATGGAAGATAATATGGTAAAACTGGATGAAATTCTGGAAGCGGTGAAGTACAAAGAGGCGGCGAAGAAAAAAGAAGAGAAAAAGACCTGGATTCTCTGGATTCTGGCGATTATCGGCATCGTTGCGGCTGTGGCAGCAGTTGCCTATGCAGTATATCGTTATCTGACTCCGGATTATCTGGAAGATTTTGACGACGACTTTGACGATGATTTTGAGGACGAGGATCTGGACAAGGAAGAACCTGAAAAAGAAGCTTCCGAAGAGAAGAAAGAGGACTAAGGATCGCGGAGACATACCATCAGGAGCAGACAGATCACGGTTTTTGTGTGTCTGAATACCCTTTGGTTTGGAACGGTAGGAACGCGATTTGGAAGTGTGCAGATAAAACTTTATAGGGTTGCGCACGCCGGAGATGACGGGATGTTCTTGCGGGAGCGGAAAAATCAGAAATTTCGCTTTTCGTGGGGACATCACGTTTTGTAATAAATTATGTTTTTGCATGGCAGTATGTTTGTGGCAGGGAGGAGAGATGAAAAATGGACAGATCAGGACAGGCGTGGTGCGGAATGTGAAATTCCCGAACCGTGCAATGGTGGTGTTGGAGCCGCTGGAAGGTGCGGCAGATGGAGAAGAAATCTGCGAGGTAAAAGGTGCACTGCCGGGACAGAAGATTTCTGTCGTTATAACAAAGGTGCGGAAAGGCAAGGGAGAGGGCAGATTAAAGGAAATTCTGGAAAAATCGCCTGTAGAAACTGTCGGTGTTGAAAACGGCGGTTGCCCGCATTTTAATATCTGCGGCGGATGCAGCTATATTTCCATGCCATATGAAGAAAGCCTGAAGATAAAGGAAAACCAGGTCAGGGAGCTGCTGGAGCCGGTGCTTTCCAAACAGCAGAGCGTCTGTCAGATCGAGCCGATCCGTCAGAGCCCTGTTTATTACGGATACCGCAATAAGATGGAATTTACGTTCGGAGACGAGGTAAAGGATGGACCTCTGGCACTGGGCATGCATAAAAAAGGCAGCTTTTATGATATCGTAACGGTGGATGGCTGTCGTCTTGTGGACGACGACTACAGTGCGATCCTGCGGGAGACACTTTATTATTTTGAAGAGAAAAAGACGCCCTTTTATCATCGCTATACCCATGAGGGATATTTGCGGCATCTGCTGGTGCGCAGGGCGTCCAGGACGGGAGAAATCCTTGCAGCGCTTGTAACGACAACGCAGCAGGAAGTTGATCTGGAAAGCTGGAAAGAGCGACTGCTTTCCCTTCCGTTGAACGGAAAATTCGCCGGAATTTTGCATATTACGAACGACTCCATGTCGGATGCGGTCAAGTGCGACAGCAGTGAAATTTTGTACGGCAGGGATTATTTTTATGAAGAGCTGCTTGGACTGAAATTTCGAATTTCGACATTTTCCTTTTTCCAGACGAACACCTGCGGCGCAGAGGTGTTGTATGAGACAGCGCGGGAATATGTCGGCAGCCTGGTAAAGGAAGAGGGAAAGCCGGACAGTATCGTTTACGATCTTTACAGCGGCACAGGTACGATCGCGCAGCTGATGGCACCGGTTGCAAAAAAAGTCATTGGTGTGGAGATTGTGGAGGAGGCAGTTGTTGCTGCGCGGGAAAACGCGAAGCAAAACGGACTGGAGAACTGTGAGTTTATCGCAGGAGATGTTTTAAAGGTACTGGATGAAATCGAAGAAAAGCCGGACTTTATCATTCTCGACCCTCCAAGGGATGGCGTACATCCCAAAGCACTTTCCAGAATCATCGGTTATGGGGTGGAGAAGCTGGTATACATTTCCTGTAAACCGACGAGCCTTGCGCGGGATTTGGAGATTTTCATCGCAAACGGCTATGAGGTGCAGCGGTGTGTCCCTGTGGATCAGTTCCCTTGGACAACCGGGATTGAGACGGTGTGTTTGCTATCCAAACTAAAATAAAAGCTGGGTATTTTTAAAAGGAAAGGGTAAAAGTGTCAAGAATATACATTGCATTCATAGAAAGTATGGCTGCCGCTGTGTTTATTGTTCCACTTTGGTGTATCTGATAGTGGTATTTGTTATGTTTTTCTTTCAACCATTTATTTCGTCTTTGTTATGGGAAATGCTGATGTCAATAAAAGTTTGCTTTTATGTTGGTTCAACTGGGTCTCGCCCTCTTTTGTTTTAACAAAAAATCAGCACTTACCGCTTGAAAGAGGAAGCAGCAGATAAAAAATGGTTCTAAAAGGTATATCTTTGTAATGCAAGAGTATGATACAATTGGTTGTGGATACTAAAAACTAAGGAAAATCAGGTATGCTGAATAAAAAAGATTTCTTAAAATACGCTTCAAAACTAGCCTTTCCGATCATGATCCAAAATCTGATCGGAACTCTGGTAAACATTGCGGATACGGTAATGCTTGGATATGTAAGCCAGACTGCCATGTCGGCTTCATCCCTTGCGAACCAGTTTACTTTTATCCTTTTCTGTTTATATTATGGTATGGCCACGGGTGCTTCCGTTTTATGTGCACAGTACTGGGGAAAAGGTGATAAAAAGACAGTAGAAAGAATTCTCGGCCTGGCGGAGGAGAGCGTTTCAAGTTTTGTGTAAACAGAAAAAACTGATATAAGATATGTCATTA